>Ga0208255_100073_pt1 | contig 14337 bp, 16 predicted proteins | sample CryBogCBH06Jun08_FD_184600 | JGI IMG/M metagenome (GOLD analysis project Ga0208255, IMG submission 184600) | Freshwater microbial communities from Crystal Bog, Wisconsin, USA - CBH06Jun08 (SPAdes) | ecosystem: Environmental > Aquatic > Freshwater > Lake | place: Crystal Bog, Wisconsin, USA... | reverse complement strand
ACCTCTTGTCTTTTAACAGGAGCTTTTGCAGGTTGAAGTGGTGCTGCTTTCTTAACCGGTGGTGCTTCTTGTTCATCTTCGTCACCTGGTTCTAGGTACTCTTTCAACATTTGTTTTAACTCGTCGTATGACAATGTTTTGTACAATACTTGTGCAGGATCTTTCTGATCATCTAACCACTTCTGTACAGTATCTGCATCTTTTGATACAGGAGAACTTTTACGTTTAGGGGAGATCATTACATCGGTGTACTTCTTACCATTTTGCATAGTAGCTTCAATACCGGTAACTACTAAATCTACCCCATCTACTACATCTGTCATAGTTTCGTAATCATCAGTAGCCAGTAACCCATCGATTGTTTCTGCAATGTTCTTACCAAACTCCCAGATAACAGCACCTTTAGCTTCTTCTCCACGAATGATTACTTGTGCAAAGTGACGCTTCTTATGCTTAATGGCTTTTGAAAGTGTAGTTACCTCTTTAGTAATCTCTGCAAGGTTAGGATCATTAGCTGCCTTTGCTTTGTTAACATCATCCCATGCCTTTTTTACATAAGTAACAATAGGGTCTTTTTCACCAAAGCTTGATAAAGCTACAGGAGATTTTTTGAATGCATCATAGTTGTGCACTTCTAGTTCCTGAATTGGATATTCAGAATACTTGTTAGGAAGAATACGAATAAGATATTCTTTTCCTGTTTCAGGTTTAAACTTTAGTTTACTGTAATCAATGTTACCTCCCCCACCTGACTGGGCCTTTTTTAATCTTGCTGCTGCCAGCTCTCTGATACTTGCCATAATTGTATTTGTTTAAGTGTTAAATAATAAATAAATCTTTATAAATTTCAATGAATTGCTTTCCAGCATATTCTGCTAACGCAGAAGTCTTGAAGCAAAGGCGCGAACTGACAAGAGAAAACGTATACCAATCGTGGTAGTTGCCGTAGACAAGGGTATTATTCCTCATATCAAAATAAGGATAATACTTGTATTCTAAATCATTATTCCAATCAGGAGTCCAACCTTCGTTGAGTACTTCTCTGATAATAGATAGTTTCAGTAATGCTTTTGATGCTAAGATATCTTTATCATTACCATTATAGTTAAGTAAAAACCTCTTATTAGCCATATCTCCTGAATATAATGCTAACACATCTTCAAAAGTTTTAACTCTGTCTGTAATATTACCTAAATTTATTCCTGCTTTTACTAAGTCTTTGCTTAATACTTTTACTTGTTCGTCTGTTAATGTAATTTGGATACTCATTACTATTTGTTTCAAATTAAGAAATTGTTTTCTGTGTTAGGTGTTGTATCGATAATATCATACAACTCTGTATTTAGTTGAGTGAATACACCATGACGCGTTAATAAGATACTCTTCTGGTACTTATCCCATGGTACTTTGTAATAGTTATCAGTATTACCGTTCTCCATTTGGTTTAGAAGATTGATTGCATTTATAGAGAAAAGAGTTTTTGCATCTTTATTTCTGTGCAATAAAACGGTATTTCCGATTTTCTCTACTCTGTCTAAATCGCCTGGATCTATGTTGTAGGTAAGTATATACTCTTCTGTCTGTTCAGATGTAAATACCAATATTCGATTGTTTGCTACTACGTACCTTGATTTGATTTCATCAATCATATCTTGGAGCTTGTCCTTACTGCAGAATGTAGTAAAAATCTTGTTTGCAATCGTATTCGTTCTGATTGTGTTCGGGGTATCAATTCTGTTAAAATCTTGTTCTTCTGTCATTTAGTTTACTGTTTTTTATTATTATCACTCTTAAAAATTAGTTTTCATAAATTATGAAACTAATTATCTATATCCATTTTAAATACCTATTGTGCCAGTATTTAATTACTTTCCACCCATTTCTATTCTTAGGTAAATTAAGTCCGTACTTTAATTTAGAATATCCCTTACAATAACTGCAAGTACATTTTGATAAAATTATATCATCTAAGGATTTTCCAATACTTGTATCATAGTGAACGCTGTGTAATATCCATAATTTTTTAGTTCTAATTTCAAAATCTCTACCTATTGATCTAAATATTTTCATATTACTTCTAATTTATTATAATTATAACCCCACTTGATCTGTGTTGTGAATCCATCTGTGTCTGTTATCTCTTTTATTTTATTCATTAAGTCTTTACCATCTGCCTTACTGTAATCTATCAGGAATGAGTCATATGTATAAAGAATTAATTTACTCTTATAGCTTTGAAGTAACTCTTGAAGATTCATCATCACTATTACGTTCCTTTCAGTTTCATATGCCTGGAGGAGGTAAGGAAGTATTTGAGTCTTGCTTGTGATACCTCTTATGGGCTTCTTGCTTATAATTGATTCTATGAAACCTTTCTCCTGATACTCTTGCCATAACCTATCTGCTAATTCGTGTACTCCAATAAAGAATGTAAAGATAGGATATTTTTTTGAATTTGTATAAAGAATTTCAAAAGTTATTTTTTTACTTTCAGAATGTTGATCTTCTGTTAGTATTTCTGTATTAAAATACATCTTACCTAGGTGTGTATGAATATCTTCCCCTTTGAAATCATATCCTGTCAAGTTTGCTAGTATACAAGGATGATAGCTGCTGTAATCAAACTCCAGTAAGAAATCATTACTAGGTAGGATCATCTCTCTGGTTCCATCTGTTTTATTTAATGCTCCAAAGTTTAAATGATTAAATGCATTAGAAGGCCTGCCAGTTTGAGTATACTGATTGTAATATGTATATACTTTCTGGGCCTGTAAGAAGAACTCGCTGTTTTCAGAAGGTAGCTTAGATTCATCAACTGTAAGTCCTTGCTTCTCTACATCATGTAGTACTGAATTAACTGTCTCATTGTAGAACTTGTAATATCCTTTTTTGTATATTTTACTCTTCAGTAGTCCTTTCTGATCATTGATGAAGTTATCATACTTCTCCGCTAATTTAGAGATAGGAATTATTCTGTTTATATTCGGCTTACTTTTATGTCTAGAATATAGCCAATTGTGAACAGGTTGATTATAACTTTGAATATCTAGTATCTCTTGTGACTCGATGAATTTAGCTGTTTTAAGGCAGATTAAGGGTACTTCTAGGTTAAGATGATACATAACCCTCTTTGCGTCATAGACGTAAGCCTTGAGGACCTTATTGTTAAATAGCTCTAATATAGACTCTATAGGTAGGGATAATGTTTCGGTATGTGAAACAGGGAGTATAAATCCACATCTAGATAGTGAGGGCTTAATGTAATAAGCACACACTTCTGTAATTGCAGGGTGGAAGTTGTCATTCATTAGTATAGGCTCTATGAACGAGTGTTCAAGATTATACTCTGAAAACTTCTTTAATTGTTCTTCTGTTTCTATTATGTAAAACATAATTAAGACAAATGTATAAATGAAAGTGTCTCTTGTAAGAGTACATCTGAAGTGTTTCTTCTATTTATTGGATCACAGTAACCATTAACATGGCTGTATACCCAGGTATTATCTTTATTGTCTATTTTAAATTCAGTAACAACTGTTGTATAACCTTCATCTGTATACGTCATTGGTAAATCTAATTCATCTTCTGATAATGCTTTTAGCTTTTCTAATATATCTCTTCCGGTCATTTAACTTTACTTTTTAAATTTTCGTAAATATTGTATGATAATAATCCTACTACCTCTAAGCAGAATAAATCTCCAGGTGTGGTATATTTGTTGTACCAATTAGGAACTATGTGTAAGAATACTATCAGTAGTATTCCTATCATTTCAATCAGTGCTATTATCTTCTTGTACTGCATAACTCTTTAATTCTTTTTGAATCCAGAAAGACATCTTTCTAGCGTGAAATAACATCTTTTTTAATTCTGTCAGGAGGTACTCTCTAAGAGTAATGTCTACAAGTTCTCCATCTACTTGTTTATATAAACCACCGTCATCAGATGAATATAATACAATATCTCCTAAGAGGATATAATCATAATTACCTTCAGTTACATACTTAAATCGAATGTTGAAATAGTTTTCAAAATAAGTGATGTCGTTAAGCTCATAATTAAGCTCCTCTACTAAATCAATACAGTCTTGTCTTGTTGTCTCCATAACGTTTTTCTTTTAATTAGAATGCAAATATACAACCCTTTTAATTACCAACCAAAATTATTTTTGATAATATTCTATAGGATTAGTTAAATACTGATCTAAGTATTGCATTTGCCTGGATGCTTGTGTAACTGTTTTTGTATTACGGTTGATGACTCCTAGTACTAGCATGCCTGACATATACTTATCTTCTAATGGTCCTGTTAGCATCCATTGTATTTGGATAGTGTTGTACAGTACATTATTTGCAAGTGTTGTGAATGTATCTTGAGATATCTCCTGGATGGTGGACAAATCTCCGTTTACTCTTTTACTGAAGAACCTTTGATAATATCCATTCTTATAATCCTGTGGTGTAGGTACTGCTACATAAGATACTGGAGAAGGTTTAGTTGTTATGTTTGTCATTGAATCATATTTTGCTGTTCCGAGACTTAATGTTTGTTTTTTATTTGCGTCTATTGGTATTATTTCTAAGGCCGAAGGGGATACTGTTTCACCGGTGAAATACTTTCCATCATAGGTTGAGTAGTAATATCCTTTGTAATCCTTACCTGTAAGAGCTACGGTAAACTGATTACCAGAGGTGTAGAGGTTAGGTGTTATACGTGAGAGAGGGTAGTAAGTTGCCATGATTAGTTATTTCCTCCTGTTATAGCGGTTACGTTTGTTATTGTAGAGTTACTATTATACTTGGTATCATCTCCACCTTTTATCTTTATTGAGCCAAAAGAAGCATCTTCCACATATACTATATTACTACTTGAAGGATCTTGCGTTGACCTTATACCATTTACAACTACACCTGTATTTTCTAATGTATTTAAATTACTAATTATCTGTTGTTTTAAATCTAATCCGTACTGCTGAGATGAATTATTAGGTAACGAGGTATAATCAGTTAACTTTGTTACTATACTCTTTATAAGGGCTGCCTCACTACTACCATACCTACCTATTGCACTTAAATCTCCTGAATATGTAGTTACCTTATTATCTGCATAAATGCCATTAGAATAGTACGCACTTACTTGTTTTCCTTTAAGATAATACTTAGTTTCTCCTATTTGTTTTCCGTTTGATTTTAAGTAGTTAGCTACATCATTATTACCTACGGTTAGGGCACCGTTGTAATTTATTTTATATCCTGCATCAACTATTTCATTATAAGCATTACCAACCGTTAGTGCATTATTAGTACTACTATGAAACAATATGTAAGAATTAGCTAAAGGTGTACCTATATTTGTTATAGACCCTAATGTAACCACTCCGGTACTGCTCTCATTTACTGTAGCTTCTATATATAGATTACCTTCATAATACAATTTCACCAGGCACATTATCTTCAAGTATGCTTGTACATAAGCTAGTGCTGCTTGTAATTGAGTACCCTCTACCACTGCAATACCTTGTTGTACTTCGTTTTTCAACCCTATCTGGGATGCACTTCCTAATGTATCTTGATTAAGAAGAATAGGTTTAGTACCTATAGTTGTTACCCAGTCTGACCCTATTATATGACTATTCAATGCTGTTACCATAAAGCCTAGGGCATTACGTGCGTAGTCTTGAGGGAGTGTATCTGTATTAACTGTAAATACCTGTCCTATTACTATACCTCCAATACCATCTACAGTAACTTCTAGAGATAGAGGAATAGGGGCTCTGAAGTTAGAATCACAGTTTACTTCAATAAGTGTAGACTTTAGATATGTGTTAGCGGTTGAGATTGTAGTTGAATCTGGTAAAGATGCACTTTTTAAGAAAGGTTGTACCCATTTACGTAGCTCTAGCACATCTTTTGCTAGGTCTAGTATATATTGAGAATGTTGAGCTTGACGGTCAATTTTGTCCTGTTCAGCCTGTTTTTTCTTTTGTTGGTCGACTAATTGACTTTGTGATAGCTTAGGTGGTGCATTCTTAGATGTACTCTTTTCCTCATGCGTAGTAAGGTCGTAGTATATCCTATTGTTAAGGTATTGATTAAACTGCCTTTGAGTAGCTGTATAAATACCCCCTAAGTTATCTCTTGCCTGAGCAGCTATAGCTATCTCAGTAGCTTGTGACTGAAATATCTTTGAGTATATTTTAAATGATCTTACAACAGAGTTATTCCCTTGAATATTCAATTGAAATTTATTCTCTTTTCTTGAATCTTTAGCTCTTTCACAATAGTTCTTATCAATGATGTTGATGACATTGTTCTCATCAGGAGATATATCGAAATCATTTATACTACCTAAAGCATAGGACATCTCTCCTAGGACCTTTTTAAGGAAGGTATAAATACCTACTTCCCCTTTATAATTACTGTTCTCACCTTTAATCATATCCTGAAAGATATCTTGAAGTCTTTGAACAGATACATATATGTTACCTATATACCCTAATGAATGACCTTCCGGTTCACCTTCTACTAGGTATTCATGTGGAGATCCTATAGTAGGCAAGAAAGGTACTACTGCTGGGGGTGGTGAAACTTGACCTAGTGCTGCATTTAACAACCCTGTAGGACTGTTAGCTACTTTGTTTGCATCTGCTCTAAATACTTCATTAAGATCATATCCAGTAGGGAGTCCAGTTGCAAATGTAGCTTTAGGATTATGTACTAATACATTCACAGGATCTATCGATATACTATCTACAGATGCTAAGCATAGACCATTATTCCTATCTTCCTTAGTAGGCAGAGGTATTACTATCTCTAGGTATTTATTACCTTGTTTATCGTATAGGTTATTCTTGACATTAATGATGTGAATCAACCACCCAAACTGTATGTAAGTAATGCCATTGGCTGATTGTGCATTAACTCCTGCACTTGGATTATTAGCTACGCCAGATTGAGGTTTACTGGCACCATCAGAGTTAAGTTTGTTGTTTCCACCTAATGTATAGTGGTTATAATAATCAACAGAGGTATTAGCATTCCAAGGGGTAGGTACTTTACCATCTCCCCCAAGCTCTTGATCTATAAATTGCCCAGGTTCTAACAGGATAAATTTATCCATTGTATTATGGAAGCTGGTCTGTGCTGTATTAGCCGCAGCTACTGCCGCAGCATCTTCTGTAGCTGTTTGAAAGTCGGACTTTGTATTACGTGGACGGTTCATCTTCAATGTATCTAATACATCTCCGATGCTAATAAGAACAGTGGTGCAATCATAGCTACCATCTTGTGCCAGTTCAAAAGTGAAATTCTCTATCTTACCTAACATCCCATCATAATTACCTGAGAACTTATGCCTAAACTTAGCAAAACTTTCATAGATAGCTTCTAGGGTCAGGTTAGTATCAAAGGGATTTAGTGTAGGGTCCTTAAATGTTTGTATTTGTTTTTCAGAGGTGAATCTGTGAAGGTCTGATGGGGGTACTATTAAGCTTCCTGGATCTGATATTTTATCATAATTTTCTCCTGGTACTGAAGTATCTAAATACATAGACCATCCCCATTCTAATGTCACCCAGAATCCGGTACGCATAAAGAGTACTTCTAAATCATCTAGCTGAGGTTTATCCCATGCTTTAAATTTAATAGTGGCCTGTCTCAAGGAACCAAATGCACCTTTATTTACAATATCTACAGATGTAATACCGGGCATAGGCCGAATACCTAAAGGTCTTTGAGCTTTGCCATTTCGTATTCCTAAGTTTCCTGCATATGACCCTCGTGCATTACCTACCCCAGAACGTAAAGTGAAGTTTGTATCTTTCTCGGAGTTACTGTATAAAGTTCCTGCTTGTAAGACATACTTACGAGCTAGTTGATCTCCTTGAAATCCTGCATTTGGATTGTCATAATTAACTAATGAAATCATCCTTACCCAAGCTGACTTAGCTGATGTATACAGGTGTAAGTTCCTGTTGGTTGCACGATCACCATCACTCTCCAATAAGTATTGGCGAGCTTGTAGCTGTCTTGTGACGAAGGGTGGGAAGGTTGATTTGAAAATGGACATCTATGTTATTCCGTTCAGGTTGTTGTAATTTTGTTTAATTGCGACTGTGTCTTGTGGTATTCTTATCTGGGTACCAGGAGTAATAGACAAGCTATCTCCAGGTAATCCGTTAGCTGCTATTATAATCCAGTAATCATCTGTGTTACCATAATAGTCACTAGAGTATTGATCTACTCTATCCCCATATTGACTTATGATGTATATGTCTGTAACAGATAAAGGAATTTCAGGGTACTTAGGTGTTTTGAAGTACCTTTTACCTTGTGCGTCTGTTAATATTTTCAACCCTTGATATCTATTCATTGTTGCAAAGGTAAGTAGTATAGGTTAATTAAAGAAATATAATTTATTGTTTACCTAATCCAGTCAATGTATTGCTTCCTATTGAGGTTCCTAACCCTCCGTAATTGGTATTAGCAGTAGATGAATAAGGTATGTTGAAGGTACTATTACCTGTACTGATTGCATTGGTAGATAAAGCAGGTGTGGATCCTGCTACAGGAGGTGGTGTTATAGGATTTCCTTTTACATCTGTTCCTATAGTCCACTCATTGTTAGCACTAGTTTCTTTATCTATTCCTATGAAAGGTGTAAGTTTGTAATTACCAGTCTTACTATGTGCACTTCTTTGTGGTAAGAAGTTCCAGATAGGTATAAACTCCATTTGAACCTTTAACATCATAGGAAGCTCGTGCATATCTTCATCTAATTTACCTGTTGTGCCATCCGGTGAGTTAAGAGCTATTTCCCAAGTTGCATCTTCAGGTATTGTGATGGATAGTGAATTAATAATACCTGGTTGGTATTTAATATAATCTCCGATAGTAAGCTCCACTATAGTACCTCTCATCTTATTACTACTGTAATCAGGATACATAATAGATTTAAGGTAGGTAATCTTCTGGTATAAAGGCATCATTTCCTGTCTTGAAAATGCTACCATGGTAAAGGAGAAAGTTAACGAATTAGTTACCCCCTCATATGTATAAAAAGATTCGCCTCTACCTACGTATTTAGTAGGAGTCCAAGTAGGAGTTATGGCATCTGTGATAGCTCCATCTAGGAAAGCTCTGAATACCATGAAAACACCATTATTGATACTATCATTATCTATTGCCTTTATCCTGAATTTAATAAGGTCTCTGATTTCACTAGTACTGACATCTTGATTATTCATGTCGTTGGTACCTCCATTGGCATTTAAATCTCCGAACTTACCTCCTCCATAATACAAACTGAGTGCATTGATTCTATCTTGATACACAGTACCATATCCATCTTTATTATTAGTATTGATGATACCTAGCCTACTGTATATATTATACTTCTTTGCATTTGCAGGTGTGTCTAGAACAATCCTTGTTCCTTGATAAGCCTTACCTCCGTAAACAGGAGATCCTGCAGTACCGTTATTCTCTTGGTAAGTAGGAAATGCATCTGCGTTAATTGCTCGTTTATATGCTCTGAAATCCTGTAATGCAAAATTGAAACTATTCCCGGCTACGAATCCTGCTTTAGCTAGATTTCCATCACCATCTATGTTTAACATATCCTCCTCAGGAATAGATACTACTCCTGCTTCTACAGTTTGAGGTGCGTTTGCTGCTGCGAATGTACTTACATATGAGTATACAGATGTACGTGAACCTAATCCTGCTCTGTCTAGTATTCCGTTACCGTTAGGGTAGCTGAATAATTCTTTATCACTTCTGTAAATATCCCCTTGTCTTAACTTAGGGAAGGTAGAGTTACTACCACTAGCTCCAAAAGTAAGCCCTTTAAGTAGATCAACTATGTTACTACCATCTTTTGATACAGGGTAGAAGCTACTTTGTGTAGGTAGAAACAGATTGGTAATTCCGGTATATACTGCACCTTCAATAGATTGAGCTACTAAGATATCTTCAATGGTCGTAGGATTAAAAGGCTCTACATTAGCGGCAGTAAAGTTACCTACTCCACTATAGTAATTGAAGTTACTCACATTGTTAACTAGCTGTGCTAAAGAAGGGTTGGCCAAGATTTAATTATTGGGGTGGATTATCAGTGTAACGAGTGGGGTTAGGGTTACCTGCTAAACGGGTTGGTTTGAGTTTTCGTAACCAAGATTGTTTGTAGCTGCCAAAAGCTGGGTTCCCGGTAACACTAGATGAAAAATGTAAGGTGTCAGGTTGTATTGCCATTGAAGGTGGATTTCCTCCAGCGTAGCCTAACTTAGTAGTTTTAATTAAATTGAAGATTGACATGGTTGTTAGTTTTTCATATAAATATCAGCTTACGCATATATGCTGTAATTTATCCCCATAGCAGTTCCGACCCGTTGGGAATCCATCTGTACTACGCCAGGTTGTCCTACTCTATCTAGTATTCCTGCTAGGAGACTTTCAATTCGCGAATTGCCTGTATTACTACCTGCTCCTAGTAAGCTTCCAGGGTCTGTAGTGGTAATAATGGAATCGTTACGGTTAGGGCGAATTAGACCTTCTGGAGTTGAGATCATAACTTGTCCTGTAGGTCCAATTAAAGCATCATTAACACTAGTGGATGGGACGGAGTTATATGCTAATACCCCTGCCGCTAAAGCTCCTATAGCTACAGCTCCTGCTACATTACCTGTCATTATCTCTACAGCTTCTGCCCCAGTCACTAAAGCTATAGCCTCTATAACTGACTTTGCTGCCATAACAGTCATGTAACTTGCTCCTGCTGCTAAGACTAATTTCATTGCAGTGGCGTTTTTAAGTAGGGTAGTAAACCCATCAATCATACCTCCGACTGGTCCAGCTAATATTGCACTGAAATTATCTTTTAATCTTTCCATTGAAGCTTCAAACTCCATTTGTTTAGATACTAAGGCTTCTTGCTTTTGAAGTTCTTCTCCATTATTAGCAGCATTAAGCATTGCTCTGTATTCAGCCTCTTTGGATGTACCTTTTACCTTTGCTAGTATTTCGTCTTGAGCTTTTAAAGTCTCAACAGTAGAAGTCTTCAGAACCTCTTGCTTACGTAGTGCATCAGATAACTGATCTACAGTCATACCTACAGCCTTAGCCTCTGCTTCTTTAGCTACTACGTTTAGCTTTTGAAAATCATATAAGGTTCCAACATTCTTTAGTTCCTCTTTCAATGCCCCGGCAGAATCTCCTGATAGTTCTAATGCTCTAGCTTTCTCCAAGTTCCAGGCTTTACCTGTTAAGAGTTCAGCTTCTAGTTCATTTTCAATAGAAGATTCAAAATCTAACAGAGACCTGGATGCTTGAGCTGCTTCTTGTAATGATACCCCTAATGCTCTAGCTTGTACTACTGCTTTAGCTATCTGAATAGGGTTATTCTTATAGTTAGCTGCTATTACTCCGTTAGTATTAGCTACTTCTTTTAATATCTTTCGTCCATCGAATAGTAGACCGTTGGTTTGCTTATACCCAGCTACTTGTGCATATACATTATCTGTAGATTCTTGGGTAGCTTGATTATTTATTAAACTTATCTGGTTTAGTCTTGCAGCTTCGTCTCCTTCTAGTCCTAGTTGCTTAGTAAGATATACCTGAGATTGTACATCTTGTTGTGTGTATAAGGCTTTTACTCCTGCAGCTTCTTGTAATTCTTGCTGAGCAGTAGCTTGTGCTTGAATTGTAAGTAGAGCGTTCTTTGAGTATACAGCTTGGGCAGCGTAGGATTTGGTTATTTCTTCAGCAAACTCTTTGCTTACTCCGGAGTTTTTAGCAAAGTCAGTAGAGTAGCTATCAATCTTAAAGATGTAATCCTTAGTTGCATTGAATGCCGGTACAAGAGTAGATGTCCAAATGCCGCTAATGAGTTTTGAGGCTTTAGCTATCTTGTTAAAATGTATCTCATTTTTTGTTAGCCACGTATCAGCTTCAAGATACTCAATATTAGTTTTTTCTAAATTTTCTAATTCCTCTTTTTGCACCCTTAATAATTCAAGGTGTGCAGGAGTTGAGTAGTTATATACAATATCACCTATTTGTCCCTCAGCCTCAGCTATTAACCTTGCATGATACTCTATATCTTCGTAGGATTTCTTTAAACTCTCATTAAGAGTTATTAACTCCTCTACTTCTTCGGTAGTTTTAATAGGCTTATCTCGTAGTTCCTTTAGTTTTGCCTCTGCTGCGATAGCATTAATAAGTGCATCACTACTGCTTTTTTGAGAATTTTTTAATTGTAGTCTGTACTTATCATATTCCTTGTTAAGTATTTTTTGATTGGCAAGTTGATTTTTTTCTGTAGCTGTTATCTGACCAGAAATTATATCTATTCTTTTTTGAACATCAGCTTGTACTTTTAATAACTTATTTCGGTTACCCCATTTAGCATTACCTTCTTCTATAAGTCCTATAGACTCCTTAGATAAGTGGTTTATGTCACTGGAATATGTTTGTACATCTTTAAATACCTTACCTAACCTATCTGCATATTTAGATAGGGAATTGGTTATTTCATCAGTTGCTTCTAATACATTATTTTTTACCTTAGATATGTCATCTATAGTCTTTTTAGTATCTATATTGGTTGTACGAGTAGAAGTAGGTTGTGGAGTTGCCATGGTCTATAAATATCAAGGATAACGAAAAATCCCCTGCCTGTGTGGTGGCAAGGGATATGTGGTTTTAGGATTTGGTTTAGCCTATTACATAGAAAGTCTTCTGTTTATGAAAACGTTCTAAAGATCTTTCATATAGAGTAGCTTCATATTCGGTTGTTATATTCGATAGGTCTTCTGAAAAATATTGCCCTTCATCTGTTTCTTTCTTGATATTCATCACTCCATAATATCCACCCTCACCCATTATAGTTAATGGTAAGTTCAAATCTTCTTTTGGGACAGTTTCTAATAAGTCTTTAAATTCACCTATTGTCATACTCTCTATTTTTTAATTTCTTTTCTAGGAGGAGCTTGGTAATCAGGTTTTAATTGCTCTAAACCTTTTCCTTTTACCATATCGTCCATGGTAAAGTTTGTACCCTTTCCTTTTGCTTTACTTTGTGCAGCAAGTTGTTTATCGTTCTCCTCTTTGATTTCTTTTGATAATCTTTTTACGTTCCACTTGCGAACTTGAATAGGCATTGAGTAACAATCCCAGTAGGAGAATCCTCCCCCTCCATGTCTCATCAAATAAAATATCTCACTGCGGTGTCTTTCTTTTAATGCTACAATGTGTCTCACAATATCAATTGAGACCTTTAATTTGATATAAGAATCAATATTAAGATTGTGGCCAAAAAAATGTAAGAGTTATTAGAATGCTGAGATCCTCCACTTTCTCTTGTTTGTTATCTTTGATATAAGTACCGGTTCCTTTCCAGATATACCCAGGAGTAACACTATCCATGTATGTTTTTAGTTTACGTGAATCAGCCATACGGATACGGTCTGAGAAGTCTCTGATAGTCTTACTATCACGTGCACCGTTTACTTCTGTAATTGTAAATTTGTATCTGAGAGTAGTGTCTAGTTCTGCATCTGGATTAATCTTCTTTAATCCTTCTACCTCTTTACTCATAGCTTCTATGTCTCTGCAAGTAGGTATCTTGAATTTTATCTTAGCTCCTGATAATTCATAACTGAATTCATTAGTATTATCAAATAAGTCCCAGTTAACTTCCTTTTCTTTTATATCAGAGAGGTTGAAAGTTACAGGTTGTTTGTAGCTTTCTGTATCAGTATACTCTGCTCCTAATCCTAGGATCCTGGCAGCTAACATTAGTGCATCTTTATCTGTAGGAATAAGGTCTAGAAGATCTATATCTGTCACTAAGATACTTTCAATGAATTTATCAATTGCAGTACCGGCAGTGAGGTAGTTAGGGTTAGTAATAATATCTTCCTCCTTAGCGGTAGGGTAAGTCATTTCTACATATCCTAGTGCTAGAGGACTTTCTTTAGGGTATACTTTACCTTTAGAGGGTAATTCAATTCGCTCCGTAGGGAGGTTGAGAGGGTTGCGTTTTTTCATATTTTGTATTGTAGGTGCAAAGATATGAAATAAATATCACATAATCAAAAAAAAATTAGTCCGACCTAAAACTAATTAGAATCGGACTCGGATAGGCCTATGGATATTGTAATTATTTTTTGAATTTATCAAACGCACCACCTATATCTTTTCCTTTGGTGGTTTTCTCTTTTAATTTATAACCTCCTGGGACTTTACTTAACTCAAATTGTAATTCTACTTTTTGTTTAAGATCAGATGGTAGTTCTTCTCCGTTTTTATATTTTATGATAGTATCTTCTCCATACTTAGT
>Ga0208255_100071_pt1 | contig 14775 bp, 42 predicted proteins | sample CryBogCBH06Jun08_FD_184600 | JGI IMG/M metagenome (GOLD analysis project Ga0208255, IMG submission 184600) | Freshwater microbial communities from Crystal Bog, Wisconsin, USA - CBH06Jun08 (SPAdes) | ecosystem: Environmental > Aquatic > Freshwater > Lake | place: Crystal Bog, Wisconsin, USA... | reverse complement strand
AAACTCAGCACCCCAGCTAATCACTCGTTTATCTTCCGAACCTAAGGCAGCCTTTAAGATGTTGGCACCAATTGGATCCCTGTGTACCGAGTCAGCATCATCAAAGATTACGACCTTGCCATTATTCTCCCACAAGGTACGATACAAGGCTTTAGCAGTAGAATATCCACGAATAAACACAAAGTCACCCATCTCGGTGATAGTATCTTCCTTGAGATTATTCTTTTTGAGGCCTTCTAGTACAGCATAAGTTTTACCCAAGCCGCCTGATCCTGTTAGAATGAATGAGTTTAGTTTTTTACGAGCAATCAAGTTCACAAACTGACTAATAAAGGTAAATCTCTCAGTCACGGTGAATTTAATCTTGGGCTCAACAACATCAATAATCACATTTTTACGCATAATTTATCTCAATCTCAATAATAATCAATCATTATAACACAACCAGCACAAATGTCAAGCACTATTTTAGTTTCGTTCTATCTTTTTTTTCAGTTCGTTTGAATTTAAATCCTAAAGTACCATCTTCTGTTTTTTCTTGACCTAGATATTCTGCGCCATATCCTTCTTTTGCCATTGCTCCTCTAATCGTACCTGCAGTATGAGCCCAAATAACAGCTACAGATCCAAGTTCTGGGAAGAATTTCCTAACATCAGCTGCACATGAACCATGTTTTTTTCCTGGATTAGGTATTGAATCAAACGCTATTTCTTTTTTAACAATTTTAGCCTTGACTGCATTAATACATAAAATACCATCAATCAAATTTACTTGCGTACCGGCAGGTACCTCAAACAATACATCATCATATTTAAACATCACATATCTCCATAATAAAAAAATTAATTAAGCAATCCAACCTTCTGTGTCATCTTCCACCATCAAGGCATCTACCATCATATTTTGTAACTGAGCAATTTGCAACTGTAAGTCATGCACCATATGGTTCTGCTCTTCAACCAATTGCACCAAGTAACTAATCTGATCCATCATTTTCTCCAAACATATTCATGTAAACGCTATACTCATACCTTAGCATCCAATCTATCCTAACTTCTACCTCTTCAGCAATATCATAATCAAAATTACCTACGAGTTTATCCATCAAGACATCATTGCAAATTCCCCAGCGAGTTTCATCACTCACAGGCCACAATATTTTGAATTGCTCAAAGGTGTATAACTCATTAGCCATGATTATGCTACCTGTTCATCCATCATTACAGCATTAGTGATATACTTCTCACATTCTACCTTTGTACCCATGAAGTCCTCGACCTCATCCATCACTACCACGGCACCGTCCATCTTAACTGAACCGTAATATACCTTATACATTGCCCCTACTTTACGCAATACAAACATACTATTCTCCTAACCATTATAATAACCTAGTAGCGTTAAAGCTTCTTCTAGGTGTTTATCTGCTGTCGCACAGTGTGCGACAGCAGCTGCTGTCGCACCCTCTATCTGTAAACTAACATTGGTGCTTTTTCTTGCTTGATTCCATACAGAGTTTAAGCAATTCTGTGCATGAACTATATTTTCAATCATTTCGTCATTGGTCATTTGAAGCTACTCATCCATTTAGAAAGAACATCACGGGCTTGAGATGAGGACAGACCAAATTCCTTTTGAAGGTATGGTGCCGCACCAAACATATTGACCTTACCACTATCTCGTAAGGCCATCAAATAATCAAAATACTTTTCCATCCTAATCTCCTTAGCAAGCCACCATCTGATTATCAATGATAGCATAATTCACTTTATCCGTGCTTTCAACAGCACGCCAATCTTTACACAACATCCAACGACCAAACAAGTCACGGGCAGAGGTCTCGGCTTCTTCTTTAGTAGCAAAGACAACAGCATTGCTAGACCATTGATTGTCAACAAATACTTCAGGTTTAAAACTCATAATATATTTCCTCAGTCACTCTTAATGTGATACTATTATAACACAAGTGGTATAAATGTCAAGCATTATCTTTAAACATTTTATTAAATTTTTCGGTCATTATTTCAACCAATTGTGGGTCACGGTATCCGTAATCATCCTCTATTTCCAAATTAACCACTTGTTTATATTCATATTCAAACATGGCACTGGATTCTTTGGCCAATACATTTTGCATTTCATTCACTTGTTGAACCATATCAGAGTCCATTACAAGGATGATGTCCGCCCACACGATTAATGCTTCGCTTATAGGTACTATAGCATATTCTTTAGATAGACCCACCGCTCTTGTATTGAAGTTAAATGGAGGACTGGACAATATGTGTGCCGCTGTTGGGCTTCGTAAACACCCAGCAGAGCAAACACATAACACTTTTTTGTGGTTGCCTTGGTAGGCATTAAATATAACTCCTATTTGGTTTCTTTTTATCATGTTATATTTCCATCTTTAATCATTTTTTCAAACATTTCCCACAATTCATCAAACTGATAGTCATAATAATCAGCCAATGTAATCAATCGTTGGTCATACCTTTTATCGCCAATAATTCGTAGGTCATCAATAACACCACTAAACTTTATTAGCTTTTGTTCAAATTCAAATCTATCAATCATTATTCTATATCCTTAAAAACATCCTCAGCCCATCGTATCTTTGGGTTAGTCTGTTCATATTCCTGAACCAGCTGTTCCAATGTCCACATGGTATCGGTCTTGAAGCCATCTAACCAATCGGAGAATAATCTATAATCCTCACCGTGCATGATATCCAGACCTAGTTCATCACCGTATGGTTGACCAGTTCCATAAACATCTATACGGCCACCAGCCCAATGCTCTGTTATATCATCATAGGTCAGTATATCTCCCTTTTTCTTATCGGAGTATTTGCTATCCTCTTCCAATATTTTAGTGACTGTCTTGGTTAGACCACGCTTTCGGTACCAATCCATATTGACTGGCCCCATCCAATTTGTTGAGTAAGTTATCATCATGACACCATTATACACTATTTGGTAATAAAGTCAAGCACTATTTTAGGTAGATTTTTAGTTCTATAAGACATAGCCAATGTTTTAACAATATCAACAAGATCCTCTCTTTTTCGCCATGTACCTATGAATACTCCGTTAGGGTCTATCGTTCCTCTAATACAGGAAATATCATACACATATTGAAAATCGGTAAGCTTAACTGTTAATCCACTATCAGCCAATTGTGTGCTTTTAACTCTAATATATTTTGAAGCTTCTAGTAGGTTTCCTGCTATAACAAAGTATGGTTTGCCGTATTGATAATTGGTATTCATAGTAATTCCTATAATAAACTGGTGGCTCTGGAGCTCACCTTATCATTCAGGACATAGTCCATCCTACACCAATGTCAAGTGTTTGTCAAGCACTATTTGGTTGTTTACCACTATTGGCCGCCCGCAAAAGAAAACCATCCGCAGATGGTTGTTCTTATATGCCTTTGAGTATTCGTTTGAGTCTTTCTTCCTCAACTGCTTTGGGTATCTTTTCCGTTAAGTCCTTGACATCATCTAGGTCAACTTGTATTCTAGTATCAAAAGAATCCTCCGCTTGCCTCCGTGTCAAGGTTTCACTCTGGCCTTTATGGTTGGTTGCTACTATCATAGTGTCTGAATCCGCATACTTCCGTTTGACAATATAATAGTCATTCACAATAAAGAATGGCCTATTGGTAGGCCTCTTTAGTAATCTTGCAATCCAAGCCATATCAATTAAAACAAGGCCAATAGGCCTACAAATATAATCAACGCAACCCACCAATAGAGTGGCAATAGAACTAGCCACCAACTCCATGTAATATATCCTAATAATTTAAGAACAATAAAAACTATTGCTAAAGCACCAAAAAAATTCATATCTATTCCTTTATTTAATTTTACGAGGGCGGCCAACTTTGCCTTTGGGGGTAATCCAATCAACACTACCATCTTTAGCGTATAACTTGCCAATGAGATAATAATCATCAGCTGCTAGCACTGGCATTTCATCAGTCAAAAAACTGTTAAGGTATGCTACAGCCTTTTTGATGTCAGTAAACTCGGATATTGCTTTGTTGTTATTAATGTACGGTTTTGTAATAAAAATTGTCATCATTTCTCCATTATACACATTATTATTAGGATGTCAAGCATTTGTTAGGTATCACGGAGACAAATGTAAATTAAAACTTAGTGAATAGCCTTGCTATGTATGTCATAGGGTTCATCCTCAATGGCTAAATCTAAAGCACTCTCAACCCAATCAATGGGACAATTTAATAACTTGGATATTTGGCCTACATCCATGCCTGCTTCAACATGGAGTTCCCAAATATGTTCATACAATTCTTTCATTCCAGCCATATGATATCCTTTTAATCAAAATTTCTATTAACAAAAATAGAACCGGTCTGTCTTACCCACCATGCTCCGTCTGCATCCGCTAACTGTTTAATCTTATTTGAGTCGCCTTCTAAGTATTCACAGTTATATCGTTTAAGGTGTTCAATCCAATATTCAGTCGGTTGCTCATTCACATGATGATGGCCGCCTTGACCAGGTATAGCATTGGTCATCAAAATGAATTTACCACAAGCAAGGGATGCCAATAGGTTCTCAAGGTATAGTTCCTCTATATGCTCAACGACCTCAACACAATAGACCAGATCCACTTTAGTGGTGATTTTATCTTTGGTCAGGTCGACCAACAATGATGGGTACACGGACTTATTCACATTGTCCAACATACCATCAACTGCAAGAACATTAAGACCTTCTCGGTTAAAGAATTCACTAGAATAACCTAAACCACAACCAAGGTCTAATACACTCTTGAGAGCAAACCTATCAATCACATACTTCCACACACTTGGAGCAAAGGTGTTATAGTCACCTTCAACTAAATTACCACCAAGGTGTGGTTGTGTACTATCTATAGCGTATTGGTAACCCATTATTATCCTTTAATTAAAAATACGGATCAAACAATCAACCGTTTCCTGTCTTTGTTTAAGAGCAAACTTTTTATGTTTGACCATCAACTCAATCGCTAAACCAAAACCAATTAATGATATTAAAAACAACATATTAGCTATAATAATCATTATATTGCCTTTGCTGATACGAGTGAGTCCCAGCGGAATGATTTCCAATGGTTCTCATCTAAGTCAAACACAGACTGAACTTCATCCGAAGCGGCCTTTGTACCTTTGGGTGTAAATTCCTCAGGCACAAGAGCAGGTTTGGTTGTACATCTCATAACCCGATTGCTACCATCTTTCTTGATAAAATTGATAAACACTTCACCTGTTTTCAAGGCATCTTTTACATTAGTGCTATCTTGTGGATCAATAGGCACACCTGGATCCTCAGCTAAAGCGTTAGCTGTAAAGAGCCAAAACGCTTTATAACTACCTTCAAATAAAACAATATCTTTAGGGTCACGCACAGCATAAACAATTACCTTGTCATCAAAGACATGATACTCATACTCTTGCCAGTCATCACGGCCTAGCCTAGGAGCGTGTAAGTAAAAGTTACCTGCGTCTTTTTTGAAGTGAGCGACCAATGAGGCAGCAAGGCATCCCATGCCATTCCATACTTCATCAGTTTTGACACCTAAGCCATCGACCAATAAGCCATTGACCAATCTACCACCATTCAAGAAGGCAGCTAACTCAGCCCCATGGCCTTCTACATAACCATCATACTGACGATACATACACACAATAGGTTCATTGACCTTTTTACCTTCATCATCCTGATAACTACTGTAAACATACGATAAACTACGGGTTCCCATCATAATCTCCTAAATCAATACCACGCTCATTCAATTCAATAATCAATTCCTCATCTGAGAAATTGTCATACCCTTTGAAACCATATACTAATATATCATGCAAATAATTGTCATAACCTTGATTAAGGATAGTGTCCATATCGTCCGCAATCATGAGGCCTGTTGCTGCTGCTCTATCAAACATTATTCAACACTCCCAAAGAATTTATAGCCTTCAATCAGAAAGGCAGTATAGGCCTCCATTGTTCTTTGGCTGTACTGAATTCGGCCATGTTTTTTGATATCTTCCAAGGTTTCCAAGAAAGGCAGTCCTAAGAAGTCTGCTTCTTTTTGAATTTGATTGATTGCTGTTGTTAATTGCATAATATATCCCATATAATCTCTCTCAACTGTTTATGTTACCATTATAACACAACTGGCAAATAAGTCAAGCATTATCATAGCATTACTTATTGCGAGGTATCTGTTGGATTACACCACCATTAGCGAGAAACTCTTGCATAGCCTGTTGGTATGCTAGTTCATCTTGCTTTTTTTGGCTTAATTCTTTAGGTTGCTCGTTACTCATTTCCATCTCCTTTTTACCAAACTGTTTCATCGTCCTCATCCTCAAACTGAGGATTGGTGTCAATCTTGATATTGCCAAACTTTAATACAGAACCATCACTAGAAACCTCAAACTCGGTGTGAAATACCACAGATGCGCCCAAGGTGGTGTTGTTATCCACAGAATACTCAATATCTTTTGTTAAGATACAGCCGATAGAGCCGGCATCAACTGGATATTCGTTGCCATAATTGTCATTGTATATACCATCACCATAACAAGTATTGAATATAGCGAAGCGACGGCCATCCTTGAGTGTGAATACACCTTGATTGCAACCATGGTCAACACGATTAGCAAACACTAACTCACAGACCTCAGCCCATTCATTGTGCATAACATAACATAAATCACCAACGTAATAGGCACCAGCTGGCATTGTATCATGTGCATCATCATTGGCATAATTATCATTGGCAAAACTATCGTCAAACTTTTCTGCTGTGTAACTCATAATATATTCCCTCTCTCAATTCAGTATGCGACCATTATACACCAACCATGGCAAAAGTCAAGCACTTTCGAGCATATCAGCAGGTAATAAAGAAACCGTACCAAACCTATCAATCAAAAAGTAATAACGCTCGCCACCTTTACAGGTGATACCTGATACCGTGCCATACTTTGTTTTTGTGCCTAACATTATCATACCTTACTCCAATGTAAAGCTATCAATACTGATGATGCAATTATCAATACCAACCTGTTCCTGTAATGTATCCTTGAATGCCTGAGCATCAACCAAACTCTCAAACACTTTGAGGTTTTCAACATCACCAGAATGGCGACCATAACTGGTCACCAAGTATACCATATCACCTTTAGACATTATTCATTCGCCTCAGCATATGGCTCAAGGTCATCGTTTTCCTCTTCAAAGGCTTCCATACTCTCAGATATACCAAACGCATCATCAATATGAGAAGGGATATCGTCCCTTGCCTCTTCCGCAGTGTCTGGAATATCATACGCATTATCATCACCATCTCTATACTCACCACAGAAAGCACACCCAGGTTCATAGTACATAGCTTCTACTTCAAAGCCAAGTTCCTCTAGTTTAGTGTATGCTGTTATAGGAGGAGACCAAGCACTATCAAAAGAGGTTCGTAAGGTTAGGCCATCATGTGTAATATCAGCATCACCATATGTACTCACTTCCCACTTGGTGCCCCATTCATTCACACAGAATTCATACCAATTGGCATAACCGTGTTTTTCAATGTTGGCTTCATTTTTGGATTCTAGTTCCTTTTGAGCATCACCATCGCCTAGGTGACCGGCAGTAATTTGCAGATCCTCTGGGATAGGAATAAATGTTTCAAGGAACTTGCCGTCTTTGAGTGCCTGTGCTGCCTTGGCAATCATTGCTGGGTCATCATGTGTTAGGGTTAAACTGTTTGAGCACCAATTTGGTATTTTGGGTTCCTCTTTCTTTTATCAATTATTAAAGTGTATAACTATTATAACATAAATGGCAGAAAAGTCAAGCATTATTTTAAGGCTTCTAAGATCCTGTTATATACATCTTTCTTAGCCATTTTGTATTCATAGTAAGTATCAGCCTTACTGAAATTATTCCACTGATTCCATTCGGCATATTCTTTGATATCCGATGCTAAATCATTTTGGGTGTAATAGTCAATAAAACCATTGAGGTTGTAATGAGCAATGAAACCAGCGGCTTGATATAAGAAATCATAACCACGTTTATTGAGTTTGGTTACATCCTTGCAAGCTGCTAGCACATTCTTAGTGGTCAACACCTTTTCTTTTTCGGTCATTGGAACTAAAGCCATATTAATCCTTATCCTTTACCACATAATTGAACAATACCCATTTGGCACGGTTCAAAGTTTGTCTAGCGTCCTCATTCATATCACGCTCTAATTCTTCCTGAGCATCAGACAATAGGCCAGCTACGACCATGCCGTGACCTCCCATTCTTGATGTGATACAATCAGCAAATACTTCTTTTAATCTAGCCTCGGTACATCCGTAGCACTGCATTTCCCATTCTAATATCTTTGCATTTTCTAAATCCGTTTGATGTGCCTTGATGTGATTTTTTGCTTTTTGTGATAATTCAGTCATCTTGTTCTCTTTTGTTAGTTGATGTTACCATTATATCACAAGTGGCAAAAAAGTCAAGCATTATTTACCATGATATGGTAATTGTTGAATGACACCACCATTGGCCAAAAACTCTCGTATAGCCTGTTCGTATTCCTGTTGTGCCTGTTGTTTTTCTGTCAATTCTTTACTCATTGTCCCACTCCTCATCATCATACCGTGGATCGGTATCAATTAAAATACTACCAAAGGTTAACACTGCGCCATCACTTTCTTCTTCAACCTCTTCTGGCACCTTAAAGTAGATGTTGGCGTATGTGCAGTCAAAGCTGTCATCCTCATCATGGCTATACCAGGGATGCTCTGACATTTCATCGAATACGTCTTCATAGTCTTCACGGTTTCCGCCACCATTACGAGTGTGTACAACAATGTAACCATCTTCAACGTAAACGTTTCGGAAACGACCGAAGTCGCCAGCTGTCTTGCCAAGGACACCTAACAGTTGTTCTGTGTTAGGATTTACACCAAAAATCATATTGTACAAACTCATATCTATCTCCTAATCAATATAACCATTATATCATAAGTGGTAATAAAGTCAAGCATTATTTGAATGGTGAAACTTTAACCTTCTCAAAGGTTCTCCGTCGCTTGTCTAGCTTTTGCTTGTTAGCATAGTAGATAGGTTCACCTTCACCCCATTTTTGATAGGCGATGACCTTGCTACCTTCCATGAGGTATACATGATTGGGCTGACGAAAATCTACCTTCCATACCGTGGTCTCTCTAAGTACCTCTAAGGCCATTAGGCTATCCATCTCATATCATCAATTCATAGGCGTATTGGTATACTTCACCTTCTTGGACTGAACTATCATATTCCAATTCTACTGCCAAATATACCACAGCTCTCATTATCTTACTCCCATGCCAATTGCAAATTTTACCTTATTGACTACCTCTTGGTAGGTGCCTTTTACCTTCCAACCACCGTTATTGTGAAGGCCATCAAGGACAAAAACCACATCATCATAGCCACCTGTGCCTGTCCGTTCCTTAGTCTGTTGTACCGTTACCTTATCAGTAAAGAAAATAGTTACCTGATTGCCAATTACTGTGTCAAATTCCACATAATACATAATTTTTACCTCAACTAGTCCAATAATACCATATATTCTTTAGGGAAATACTTACGGAACCATGACACGCCTTTTTGCACGGTCTTATAGTCACCTATCATATTGGCACCCATAATGCTATCATACACAGCAATAGCCATTGGTTCTAGTGTAATACTATCACCGCTAAATGGATTGGTGACCACTTGTGGTTCTGTATCAAATAGAATACAATCAAACGGTAATTTTATTTCTTTCTTAATAGCCATAATATTTTACCTCTTACAATTAATTAAATAACCATTATAACATATCCACGGAGAAAGTCAAGCATTATCTGACCTTGACAGTCTATGGAATATGATGTATAATCCAATAAATAGGTGTAGGTCACGAGGCGGGAACCTCTACCTACTCTAATATTAAAGGACAATATCAGCATGAGCATTTTCACAATATACAAAGCAACCAATAGTATCACTGGCCTAAGTTATATCGGATATACCAGTAACCTTAAAACTCGCATTAAAATGCACAAAATAGAATGTGGTCGAGATCCTAAACCTAATAAATTTTATTGTGCTATAAAAGAATTAGGTTGGGACAATTTTCAATGGGATATATTGTACCAGTCATGGGACAAAAACCATTGTGAATATATCATGGAACCTTATTTTATATCCGAATATAATACTTTCCGTAATGGTTACAATAGCAATAACGGAAAGTGCCAAAAACTTGTAGATTATTATACCTCGGTGTATAACCAATAGTAAATGGTTACTCTTTTATCCTAATTGTTCAACAACATAGCCATCTACATTGTATTTTTTCTTTAAGTATGAGAGTGCCTTCTCGGCAGTATCACGAGCAGCTTCCGCTTTACCATTATAGACTGCCATATATTTCTGGCGATCCACTCTGAAGTAAACAGCACCATCACCATACTCCTGTAATTTTGCTACCTTTGCTACCTTCGCAACTTTTACCTTCGCTACCTTAGTGACCACCGTTGCCGCCTTTTCACCATCATACTTGGTAGCCAAATGAGGCATGGTTTTAAACAATTCGGTAGTAGCAATCCGTGCCTGTACCACATTAGCGATACCTTCTAGGCCTTTGCGCTCACCTTGGAGTAGGTACTTGCTGAAGTATTCAGTCTCCGCAGGGTTGGCAAAAGTGTCAACATTATACTTGGACAGTATGCCTTCATGCTTACTGATATCCATTTTATTAATTGATTTTGTAAATTCCACAGCATTCATAATATATTACCTTTCTCTATTCAATACAACCATTATAACATATCCACGGTAAAAGTCAAGCAATTTCATTCATTATCTGTAATAGATTGAAAAACTTGATGCTGTTGCCTTGGTGCAATCCTGTTGCCTTTGTGTCGGAGTACGACCATCATTAGCGATCCTGCTACCTCTGTACCTGATACGGAACTTTGATCCAACGTATAGATTAGCGAGTACCACTTTTGCTACCTCAAGGTTCTCAATAGGAATGCCATGATACAATGAAGCTCTAGGCCATTGATATCCACGATTAACCATACCTTTGGAACCAAATTCTCTCAATAAAAACATATTAAGCAACCTTCAACATGATAGTAGGATATTTCACAAAACCAGAGGTATCTTTACGTGCTTTACCTTTGGCATATAGACCAACCACAACACCTTGAGGATCTAAAAATCTTAAATCGCTTACATCGCCATTATAAACAGGGAGACCAAAGTATTCAGCAGGTAACGCATCAGTCTTTTTAATACCGAAAACCGTAGCGATATTATAACCTTGTGCCATGGCCTTGATTATATCAGTATCATTACCATCAGCAGCTGAAAATGTAAGGTGATAATTTTTTACCTCGTTAACCTTGCGACCTAAGACCTTGGTATAATCATAAAATTGTACCTCAGCGAAAGCATCAAAAATATTGCGATAGATTTTGCTATCACGGATAACTGGATACTTCTCAAAAGATAAGTCGGAAGTACCATTTAAACGAAAAACAGGCACCAAACCTAACTTGGCAGATTGCTTAATCGCTAACTCAATATCCTTGACAAGGTCTGCCATAAAACCAATCCGATTATCAAAAAACATTTTAGTCTTGCGTATACGTGCTTCCTGAATAACATTGGTATCCTCGCCTTTCTTAAAGATACCACCACGTCCTGCTTTATTAAGACAAGCAAAGGTACAACCTTTGGTACGCTTAGGACAAACCTCATGACCAGATAAATCAGCAGGCGCCAAGTGTAGAATGTAGGTATTATAACCTTGCTTCATTCCCTTGATAACTTTAGGATTGCCAGTAGATAGTAATTTCATAATATATTTCTCGCTTCGTTTAATTTCAATACAACCATTATAACATATCCACGGAGAAAGTCAAGCAATTTCTTTCACGGAAACAAAATCAATGCAACCAGAAGTATATAATTTTGTAACCAATGCTTCTACGAATTCCTCATCCTCTGTATCCAAACGGTCTTCCGTAATGATATTCCCTTCAAATAAACCTTGTATTAAAATCATATAATCTCCTAATCAATATAACCATTATAACATAACCAAGGAATAAGTCAAGCAATATCCTCAAAAACATTACCTCAATATTACCTAGAATAATCTACCTCACGCTATCCAGTATAAAGGATAATAACATAACCATATGAATAAACAAGGATAATCTACCTCACGCTATCCAGTATAAGGACATTACCTAACGTATTGATCCATATAAGAATAATAGGCGCCTAGCGTCCTGTATAGAACCAAGCACACGCAGTCGCATAAGTTACCTCAATGATCCACAATAGTGTGCCGATTACGTGCCGACTGCTGGGAATGAGAACTATTCTTATCTAGCGGGATGCTTGTCGCGGATTGTGTCCAAGTGTCCGACTTCACGATTGGCTGAGATTATCCGTTTGCAATCAATGGGTTACACAACACGCCACAACACAATCTCAACGTATCGCTGTAACGTACTGATTTACAACGGTATTCTACCATTACCAGTAAGTCATTGATCCGCAACGGTTTTCTGTGGGATTTCGTGAAACTTCGTAACCCGTTGATCCGTAACGGTATCCAACAACCAACGTAAGCCCTTGATTTTATTCAATATTTTCGTTTAATTTTTTATTCAGATTGAGTCCATTATATCACAACCACGGAGAAAGTCAAGCGCTGATTTTGGTTGGTCGTAATAAGAATCATTCTCATTCACAGAAGCGACGACCAGGGGTGGGGCTCCTGGTGTATTGTTTTCCCAGTGTAGAACCATTATAACACAACCAGCAGGAAAGTCAAGCACTTTCGAGCGGATCTGCGCAAATATAATCCAAGATAATGCTTGACTTTATTACCAGTTATGTTATAATGGTAACATCAACTCACCAAACAAAGGAAATAAAATGTTACAAAATCTAGTAAACCAGTTAGTAAATCCAGTTAGCGTTAACCCTGCAGCGCTTGCCACGCTTCACCAAGTTAGCAGGAAGCCTGCTAAGGCAAGCCCAAAGCCAAAAGCTGAGGCAGCAGTCAAGCCAGCTAAACCAGTTAAGCCTGCCAAACCAGTTAAGCCTGCTAAACCAGTAAAACCAACTAAGCCAGCTAAAATTGCTCTAGTGCCGTATACAGTCTTTTATTCAGAGAAGCGTGGCAAGTTTATGGCCGTCAATGCTCAAGGCCGCACAGAGGCTGCTCGCAAAACGGTCGAGGCTGCTCTCGCTTTTCTGCTTAACAAGTATACAGTAACCGGTACAGTAGTGGAGAAATAGTCATGTATATCTGCTTCGGTCGCCTATTTGATAACTTCACCCAAGCAGAGGCGATGGCCGATTGGGTATATGAGGTAACTGGCCTTGTGGTGGCAATTACCTTTATATCCAATTAATGCTTGACTTTCCATCCAGATAGTGTATAATGGTAACATCAACTCAACAAAGGAAATACAATGAAAAAATTAATTAAAACAAAATCTGCTCTTCCACGTATGGTCGCTTCACAGACTCGCCATCCAGACGGGTACTTGCTAACTATCTGCAAACCAGCAGTGTGCCGCGGTTCATCAACTTTCAGTAAGGAGTGCAAATAATGGGCGATAATCTATTAATACTAGCGGCAGGTGCTCTAGTGGTCTCCACCATTTTTGTTGTTGGGTGCATACTGGCAACGGTGTTTGATTGGAAATAGTATTAGCGCTAGTGCTTAGCGCTAGCGAACTGAGCATTATATCATAGGTAGCAGAGGAAGTCAAGTGGTATAGCAGCAGCCCGTGTATAGTTGTGGAAAGCGTGAAATGCCAGAACGATGACGGGCGTAACTGAAAATCTAACCCAAGTCTAGGTCACGTTCTGAATTTTTTCTCGGAGGCCGTTACGAGTCCAATGTCCCATCACCATTCTTTGCAAGTCTAGCCTGCACGAAGTTACCTTGACCGAACTCTCTGAACATCATCTTTCTTCCTTCTTCACCTAGTTGTTGGTCCATAATTTCTTTCACTCGTTGTAACATACCACAAGCGAGCATCACTACCTCTTCACGGTCATCACACATCATAATCTGCCTATCAATGGGCTTCATTAACTCTGCCATTTTCTGTGAATGTATTTTTTGCAAATCATTAGCCATTATTCTATCTCCCCAAGCATCGTCATGTTTCGTAGTGTCCAAGAACCATCATGGTTATCAATCCACTTGACAACATCACCCTCCATCCAAAGCAACTCAGTAATCAGTTCAGACGGGAAAACAATAACAGAATTACCCTCTGAATCCTCTTGTACTTCAGTAATCCATTCCATACACTATAACCCTATAACAAATTTCGATGAATCGTATTTCTTACTATACAGAGAAGACCACACTTTAAGCTTCTCAATTTTTTTCGCTTTAGCAACATTCAGGTTATCTACATTAATAAGACCTTGCTCTATAAGAATATCTACAAGGCATAACATATCGCCTATCTCTTCTTCTAAGTTGGATCGTTGAGTTATTCCTGTCTTGTGTTGGTTGTCTATCCCAAAGCGGAAACATTTGGAGATGGACTGGATTACTTCAGCACATTCTTCTTGCAGTATAATCATGGCCTCTCTATTGTTTTCATTCATTATTTTTCTCCTGCTAGTTTCTGTACATACCATTCAGATAGTATATGGTAAACTACATAAC
>Ga0208255_100069_pt1 | contig 14932 bp, 12 predicted proteins | sample CryBogCBH06Jun08_FD_184600 | JGI IMG/M metagenome (GOLD analysis project Ga0208255, IMG submission 184600) | Freshwater microbial communities from Crystal Bog, Wisconsin, USA - CBH06Jun08 (SPAdes) | ecosystem: Environmental > Aquatic > Freshwater > Lake | place: Crystal Bog, Wisconsin, USA... | reverse complement strand
CATTTATATAGATGTAGTTCATTCGTCCAATCAAATTTTCTTTATTTTAATAAAAGAATATATGATGCGATATTAAATTGGGATATATCCAAAGGAAATCCTGATATGTATATAGGAAATTTAAAGAATTTTAAAAATATATGTATTTATCCATTTTTAGCAACACAATATCCTGGCGTATCAGATACAATGCATATAGAAATGAGAAATGAAACACAATGGTATAAATCAAATGAAGATACTATTAAAAAATTAATAGAAGATAAAGAGAAACAATCTGGTGGTGAAAAAACAAAAGCGTATGTTATTAATTTAGATAATAGAACTGATAGATGGGATCAAATACAAAATGATTTTAAAGATACAGATATAGTTTTAGAACGTATTTCAGCAGTTGAGAATAATAATGGACATTATGGTTGTTCAAAATCAATTCAGAAAGCAGTTCAAATAGGAAAAGATAATAATTTAGAGTATATTATTATATTTGAAGATGATAATACACCAACTGAAAATTTTAATACAAATTGGCCTATTATAAAAGAATGGTTAGATAATGATACGGAATGGGATATATTTAATGGTGCTGCTAAATATGATGGTGAATATGAAGGAAAACTTTATAAGTCTTTAGAGAATAATATGAATTTATATGAAATGAAAATGATTCTAACTACGAATTGTATTTGTGTAAATAAAAAAGCATATGATAGAGTACTAGATTATGATTATGAGAGTATTCTTACAAATCCAGTTCAAAGATGTATTGATCGTTATATAGGAAATGGAGATAATTTTAAAGTAATATGTTGTTATCCTTTTATAGGAACTCAGCGTTCAAGTTATAGTAATATTAGAAAAAATAATATAAATAATAAAAATGAAGATATTATACAAAAAGAAAAATTTGAAAATTTTATAAAGACATTACAAATGGGAGGTCAAATATGTTTAATATCATATTTTACGGTATCAACAAAAGATACACCAGAACTTCAAAGACTTAAGAGTTCAGCAGAAAAGTTTGGATGGAATCTTGAAATTCTAGGATTGGAAGCAAATACAGATCAATTAGGATGGGAAGATAAAAATAATAAATCTGGAGATTATGGAAATTTTTCTATTAAATTAGTAAAAGAGCTTAAGTATGTATCAAGTAAATCTCCAGATGATATAGTTTTATTTACAGACGCATGGGATGTAATATGTTTAGGAGATTGTAATACATTATATGAAAAGTTTTTAACATTTAACAAGGATTTAGTATTTGGTGCTGAAAAAGAGTGTTCTCCAGATAAAGATAAGATTGATATATATAGAAATAAAGATGTTATATTTCCATATTTGAATAGTGGCTTTTTTATTGGAAAAGCGGGTGTTATTAAGAAATATTTAGATACCTATAATGGAGAGAAGATTAATGACCAAAAGTGGTGGACTGCTATTTATTTAGATAATCAAGATGATATAGCATTAGATACAAATGCGGTAATGTGCTTACAAACATGGGCAACAGATGAAAAATATTATCAAATACAAGATAATAAATTTACATATACAGAGACAAATACAAATCCAATTTTTATTCATGCGAATGGTCATATTAAGGATAAATTAAGTCTATTTACTCAACTAATACAGAATGGTGGAAATAGACCAAAAGCATATGTAATGAATCTAGAGAAACGATCAGAGAAATGGGATAAAATACAAGAAGATTTTAAAGATATATTTGATCTAGAACGATTTAATGCGATTCATGATACGATAGGTCATCGTGGATGTGGAAAATCATTTCAAGCACTGATTAGTATGGCAAAAGAAAAAAATATGGAAGAAATATTAATTTTAGAAGATGATTGTAAGCCATTGGATAATTTTAAAGAGCGTTGGGATATAATAAAACAATGGTTAGATGATAATAAAGATAAATGGGAAGTATTTAATGGTGGTATATCAGTAGTACAAGGAGCAATCACTCATGTAATTCATAAAATAGATGATAATAATGTAATAAAATCGATAGATAAAGGTGTAAATTGCCATATGATATTAGTGAAGAATGATGCGTATGATAAAATTCTAGAATGGGATTGGGATAAGAATTGGTTAATAGATTTTAATTATATAAATACATCAAAATTCAAAACATTGTTTGTAGAACCATCATTATGTATTCAAACGAATGGATATAGTAATACAGAACATAAAATAAAAAAGAATAATGTAGGAGGAAGAAGAAAAACAAGAAAACATAAAATGAAACGACTAATAGGAGGGAATGAAGAACAAATTCATTATATAACAGTTTCAACAAAAGATACACCAGAACTTCAAAGATTATTAGATTCTGGAAAGAAATTTAAATGGGATATTAAAGTTTTAGGATTAGAAATGGATACAACTGAATTTAGAAATATGGATATTTATAATAGAAATTTTCAGATGAAATTATATTTAGTAAAAGATTATTTGAAGAATTTGAATGATAATGATATTGTATTATTTTCTGATGCGTGGGATGTAGTTGTAATTGGAACAAAGGAGACAATATTAGAAAAATATAAGAAGTTTAAAAAACCGATAGTAATATCAGCAGAAAAGACATGTTGGCCAGATAAAGATAGAGCAAATGAATATGATACATTAGAAGAACCATTTCCATATATAAATAGTGGAGGATACATTGGAACAGTAAAAGCATTAAAGACTATATTTGAAAATTATAATAATGAGGAGAATACCATGCAGCAAGGGGTAAAACATCTTGATGATCGATCTTCTCTGAAGGAGAATACCATGCAGCAAGGGGTAAAACATCTTGATGATCAGCGTTTTTGGACAAATATGTATTTTAAGTATAGAGATCTAATAGGATTAGATACAAAAGCAGAAATATTTTTATCATTATTTGATACGAATGTATCAAATTATAATTTTGATAATAAAATATTTACTTATAAGGAAACAAATACGAATCCAATAATAATTCATGGGAATGGTCATCATAAAGATAAATTAAATAATTTTAATATTATTTTACAAAATGGAGGAAATAAACAAAAAGCATATGTGATTAATTTAGAAAAGCGTCCAGAGAAATGGGAGCAAATCCAAAAAGATTTTAAAGATACTAATTTAGAATTAGAGCGTTTTTCAGCGATAGTAAATGAAAATCCATATGTTGGAATTGGAACATCATTTCAAGCATTGATTAGATTGGCAAAAGAAAAAAATATGGATCATATTATAATTTTAGAAGATGATTGTCATCCCATCGGTAAATTTAATCAGCGTTGGTCTGAAATTTATAATTGGTTAATGAACAATAAGGATAAATGGGAGATATTTAATGGAGGTATTCAAGTAGAATATGGTAGAGGGGCAAAAGAACTTAAATATGAAGTAAATAAAAAAGTTTATTTATATACGAGTGATGGGAATGTAGGAAATCATTTTATGATTTTTAATAAATCATCGTATGATAAAGTATTAGAATGGTGGTGGGATAATCCAAATCAACAAGATAAACATTTTGATTGGTATACGAATACTTCAAAGTATTTTAAATTTTTATATGTAGAGCCACCAATCGCATTACAAAGAGATGGTCAATCGAATACGGAACCATTAACAAGAGAATATACAAAAAACAATTCAATACAATCTCGTAAAAAGAAACGAGAAAATTTGAATAATACTATAGGTGGAGGTAATATTAAGAATATATATATATCATGTAGATCAGAGAATACTAGATTAGGCGATGCATTATTTTGTATGATATATTTTTTTAATATTAAAGATTATTTGAATGAAAATAATATTCAAATTAATTTTTATATAAGAAGTCAATTTTTGGATGATATAAAGGAATTTTCAATTGCTAATATTAATTTTTTTGATATAGATAAAAAACCATTAGAGAATGTTACTGATTTCTGGGTAGGAAATACGCATGAAGGATTAAATTTAGATCAATTGAATCCAACAAAATGTTGGTCTATATTTTTAAAAGAAGTATTTAGTTATATTGGAAAACAGATGAATTTACCACCAATACAAGAATTTTCATATACTGATCCAACTTTATTGGAAATTTATAATAATTTAGATGATAAATATAAAAATGTTGATATTTTAATAATAAATGGTAAACCAACAAGTAATCAGTTAAATTATAAAGATGATGAATGGAATCTTTTTTGTAAAAATTTATCGTTACTTTATAAAATTGTAACTACAGATAAAGTAGATACTATACAATGCACAAGAGATGATAATTTATCTGTTAAAAATATAGCAGCAATAAGTACAAAAGTAAAATATATTATAGCAGTTAATACAGGTCCAATTGTAGCTTGTTATAACACATACGCATTACAAAATGTAAAGAAATGGTATATATTTGATAATACAACTCAATATAAACTTCCTAATTTTATTATGAACAAATCATTTAATGATATATTAAATGATTTAAAAATATAATATGTAATTTATATTTTTTTAAATATACAAGATAATATATTTTCTAATGGATATATTTGTGGATTAAATCTAACAATATCTTCAAAATTAGAAGTATAGATACATTCATAACCAAATTCATTCATGAAATTACATAAAGATTCATAATTAAAATGGTATAAGTGTTCATTTTCTCTTCTATGAGGCCAATTTTTAAACCATTCATCAGAAATATAATGACAATTAGGTAAAGATATAAATATATATTTGCTATTTATATGTTTAATATCATTAATATTTTCAAAATGTTCCAAACTATCAAAAAAACAAACTACTTCAGTATTTATATGTATTAAATCTATTTTTTTAACACCTTCTGGTATAGGATAATCGGAGATATCACATCCGTATACATTATTAATATTTTTAAGACATACTTTTAAAAAGTCTCCATTACCATATCCAACATCTACAATACTATTAGGCGATTTTCCTAAAACTCCTAGAAGAATTCCATATCGTAAATGTGCTAAAGCAATACCTTTTTCTCCATATTTATTATATTTATTTGAATAATTATAATCATATTTTACTTTATTTGTAATATCTATATTAGATTGTTTTATAACACCATTAGAAAGTTTTATATAATTGTCAAGCATACTATTAAATAAAAATAAAAATAAAAATCTAACAAATAAATATAATGGTGCGTAAGACACGTAAGAATTCATCTTCAACCCGACTTCCTAAATATTCTGGAACAATGAAGGGTGTTCAAGAGTGGTATGTAGCGGAATTTGAGAAATTAGGATGGATGGTGTTGGCGAAAGCGAAAGGATACAAGGAGAAGATATCAGCCTATAAGAAGGCAATAGATCATCTTTTAAAAACGATTGAACATATTAAAGAGGAATATGAATCTGCGAATAAGAAGCATGATTTAAATGTAGTTCATATGAATACTGAATGTTTAAAGGATTTTGTTGCGAAACATCTTTAGATTTTCTTCCCAGAAACTACTTAATATAATATCAAGATTTGTCTTATTAAATAGTTCATTATATCTCTCTACACTAAGAGATTTAATGAGTTGTGGTAACTCTAACCAATGTTTAACGACTATTATAGGAAGAGTAGGATATTGAAATAAAAGATTATCGAAATAATCGTGAGATTTTACAATAGGAATAGTTCCAAGCATTAAGCATTCCCAGAAGCGATGAGTATCAAATCCATTTCCCATGGGACAAACATTAAAGTAAAATTGACTTAGAAGAACATAGAATTCATCAATAGGAACTTTAGGCATACAATACTGTTTCATTTCATCACAATTATTCAAAAAATCAATAAATTCTTCTCGAAATCCTCCAGTATTAGAAGCATATGAAATTCCAAATAAATAGTTTTTTTCTATATCGTTAATATAATCTTCTTTAACACCAATTGGAAGAATTTTAAATCTTCCACCAAGAGTTCCAGTATAATTTTGAATCCAAAAATGAGTAGTAGGAAATACATTTGAAAGTTCTTCGATGGTATTATCATCAAAAAAATAATCAGATCCACAAAAAATGATAAGTTTAATAGGTAACGGATTTCTTTTATTTAATAACATGAGAATATTTTTCCATTGTTCATAACTATCAGGATGGATATAGATAATAGAAGATTCATAAAGTTTTTTAGAAACATCAGAAGGTTTTGATTCTAAAGTATATCCAATATGAGCATATTTTGGATTAGTAAGAATAGTTTCACTATCTAATAAAGCCATATCAAGATAAGGAATTATGTTATGATAATGGAAGTATTTCATTATATAGAAATAGGAATTAAAGGTTTAAATATATAAAAATATAGAATAAAGATGGAAATTCAAGACTATTTTAATAAAGAAGTAGTACAATGTTGTTGGAATAATTTATATTATGGGGTATTTTCCAATTTAATAAATGAGTTTCAATCACAAGTAACATTAGAAGTAGGATGTGGATATGGGCAGCATTCAAAAGAGATTTTAAAAAATACGAATGTAAAAAAGCATTATATGGTAGATCAATATAAATATTATGAAAATGATGGATTTAGTGATAGTATTAAAAATATTAATTCTTCTTTAACATTAGATCAAAAATTTGATGAATTTTGTACAATTATTAAGAATGAGGTAGTACAATTTGGAGATCGTGTAGAATTTATTCGTAAAAGTAGTATTGAAGCATCTAATATTTTTCAAGATGAAAGCATTGATGCTATATTTGTGGATGCGAATCATACATTTAAGTATGTAGTAGAGGATTTATATGCTTGGTGGCCAAAAGTAAAAAAAGGAGGAATAATGGCTGGAGATGATTATTGGATGGAGGATGTTAAACGTGCTGTTCATTTTTTTGAAACTGCGAATGAATTAAAAGTTCAATTCCGTGAAAAGCCTACTACAAATTATAAGATTTTTTATTTTATTAAGCCATAAATTTCCATTCATATATTTCAGTATTATCTGTAGGATATTGGAAAGTTTCATGATTAATATTACCATAATTTTTAGGCATATAAGTTTTTATATTTACATCACTAAAAAAAGAGGCTAACCAAGACATTGTTGATCGACTACATACTAATACTTCAGCATGACGCATTAAATTATATGATGTAATAACATCTTCAGTATAAAAATAAGAGTTTGGATATTTTAATTTAAAATAATTTATATATTTTTTATCATTTTCATTAAATTCTTTTTTATGAACAAACAAGAAAGGCTTTTCGCATTTTTCCAAAACACAATCTAAATATGATGGTTCCATTGCCAATCCCAATTCTAAGAAATCTTCAATACGTAAATGTATAACAGTTTTATAAGTATAATCAACTATTGGTTTTTCACCTAAAATATCTTTGGCATAATATATTTCATTTCTATCTGTGATAAGTTCATCATTAGGATTATTTTTAATATATTCGATTAATTGATTTTTAAATTTTTTATAAATAATATCATGTTGAAAAAAACCATCAAATAATAAACTATCATTTATCCTAGTAGCTAATGAATTGTTTGATAGTATAATATTCATCCATTCAATAAAATTAGTATCATTAATTATATAATAATAATGTGTATTATTATTCTTAGAAATGATATAACATTGATATAAAATGATGAATAATCGTGATGCTAAAAAACGAAATATACAATTACCAAATCTTCCTTTATTATATATTTGAATAAAATACATTATTTATTCTACATAAAAGATATTTAAGTATTAAATATATAAATGTCTTATATAAATTTAAAAAACTTAGATTATTCAATATTAATAAATAAAGAAGAATATCAACTATTGAAAGAAAATAATGAAAATCCAGTACATTTAGTATTACAATATCATCATGCTGGATTTTGGTCAATATTTAATAAGCTTATGAATTATTTATTATATTATAAAAATATATGTAAAATATCATATGATGTAAGATCAAATGTTTCAGAATTTTATGGAAATGATGAAATATTTTCACATATATTTGAAGAATATAATAATGGTATAACTCATAATTTGACAATAAATATTAAAAATTATATAACATATGAAGCGACGGGTTGTTTTGCGAATTTATTACATCTAAAAGAATCAAATTGGAGAGAAAAATATAATATACTATGGAATAAATATATTAAAATAAAAGACACTATGATGATAGAAAATATTAGAAGTGATAAAATAATAATATCAGTATTAATTCGTCATAATGCTTTAGCACATGAGCAACCGAATGGAAGAATGCCAACATTTGAACAATATAATGATAAAATACAAAAATTATTAAATAAATATAATAATAATGTGATGATTTTATTAGCAACAGATGTTATTGAAGCATTAGAATATTTTAGAACAACATATAATAATATAGAATTAATACATATTCCATCTATACAAACATCAAATAATACATTTGAGGCTCAATTAGTTCCAAATTATAAAGGAAATAAATCAAATATAGAAATTGCTTTAAAAACTGTTATTTTATTGTCAAAAGGACATCATTTTATTTTTGCAAATTCTAATATGTCAACTGCTGTATTATATATTAATACAAAAATAGAGCCACATTTTATAATAGGATAAAATAATAATACTACTTAAATTATTTCTATCTTTATAAAATATGTTTATAGCATTAAGTTTCATAGGAACGTTACCATCATATATAATTGAATGTATTCATCAAACAAGACTTTATTTCCATGGAGATATTTATTTAATTATTAATGATATGGAATCTAGATTTTTACAAAATTTATATAAATATAATATTAAAATAATTAATTATTTAGAAGTAATAGATATAAAATTTATTGAAGTAGTGAATAAAAATATAAATAAGTTTTGTATTATAGAAAATTTAAAAGGAAGAGAGGAATTATTTATAAGAAGTTTTGAAAGATTTTTTTTATTACATAATTTAATGAAAGAAAAAGATTTAACGAATTGTTTATTTTTAGAATTAGATAATTTGATTTATGATGATCCAGAAAAATGGATAGAAGGTTTTTCAAAAAATGAATTATGTTATATGTATGATAATAATGATAGATGTTCATCTGGATTAATGTATGTAAAGGAATATAAAAGTTTAGAAATATTTTTAAATTATATATTAGACTATATAAATAATTCTAATGAATTTCTAAATGAAATGACAACATTGTATCGATATTATGAAATGAATAGTAATAATGTTGAAATATTACCAACTTATTATAATGAAGAGTCTATACCAAAAATGGCAATAATGAATTATGACAAATACAATAGTATATTTGATGCTTTAGCAATAGGTTGTTATTTATTAGGTTTAGATCCATATCATACAAATGGTATGATAACTTTAGGAAATAAAGCTGAATGGTGTGCTATAGATTATACAAAAGATATTTTTGAATGGAAAATAGATGATAAAGGACGTAGGAATCCATATATATTTGATGGGAATAATTGGATTAAGATAAATAATTTACATGTTCATTCTAAAGATTTAAAGTCAGGCCTTTCATTACCTATTGAAGAAAATTCATAGGCCTTTTACCAGAATATAGTATATATGTATTATTTTTCTTTAAAGTATCGCATATATATTTACACATAAAATCTAAAGTATAAAATGATTTATGTTTATCAATTTCATTTAACATTTCTTTTTGTTTTTCCTCAGGAATAGATTCTATGATTTTAGGAAGAGAATCTATTTCATTTTCATGAATAACAATACATATCTTAGAATAATCTAAAATATCTTGATAAGGTAACCAATTTACATCATCATAAATATAAATAGGTATAGAATTAAGTAAAAAACATTCAAAAAACCGAAAAGAACTTCTGCCATATCCTCTAGGTGCTAATGTAAAAATACTTTGTATAACTATTGAAATATAATTATTAACTGTATTATGATTCATTGTTAATTCCCAGCATTTTAAGTGAATAAAATAATTTGGTATTTGTATAAATTTTTTTAATTGGGAACGAATTAGATGAGTTTCAGACCCAATAAAAGAACAAACAATATTTTTAGAATGATTAAAATTATCTTTTATAGTTTTTAGAGTATTATGTGTATCTTCATAAATAAGAGGTAAAGGAATATGTCCAGAACAAGCACCAAATATTAAAGTAGATTGAGGAATATTTAATAATACTCCATCATCATGTTGAACGATTGTAAAATATTTAGTATCATTTGTATATATATTAAATACTTCTTTTAAAAAATTATTATAATATTCTTTTTTAGCTTCAAAATCAGAAGAAACTTGTAAATTTGTCCAAAATACTGGAATATAAACATATTTTGTATTAAATAATTCTTTATGTTCTAAAAAAAAAGTATAAAAATATTCTTCCATATATTTACCATTTTTAAATGGAGGATATGTGTCAGGGCTTTTATTTCGAAAGAATTCTGGTAAATCAAGAATCATCTATGATTATATAAATACTTAAATCTTTATATAATTAAGATATATAATGAAAACTGCTTTATTTATTTCTGGAAGATTAACATGTTATGAAGAAGATCTTATAAAAGTTCTTAATACTACCTTTTATTATAATGATATTGATTTATTTATATCAATTAATGGTATTCGTGATGAATACCATATTGAAGCAGAAGAAAGACTTTATAAATGGCTTCGTAAAATAGATTATGAAGAATATAATGTACCAGAATCATTTATAAATACACATCCAGAAACATTAACACAAAATATAAATGGGAAAAAAACACCATATACTGTTATGTCGATGTTTTATAATGATCAAAAAAATTTTAAAAATATAGAAGAATATTCAAAAGAAAATAATATTACTTATGATATAGTGTGTAAATTTAGAGCTGATATATCTTTTATAAATCCATTTATAGAATTTTTATTTGAAAGATTTACTCATCATGATAATACGTTATTTTCTTGTATTCCTCCATGTCCAATTATATTATATAGTCATATAAAACTGGGTGGGCCATTATGTATTTCAGATGCGTTTGCATTTGGAAGTATGGAAGTAATGAAACGTTATTGTTCTACATATGATAGTATTTTTATAATGAATAATAAAGATAATGGATATTGTAGATTAAATTATGAGACAACATTATCAGTATGTTTTTGGGGAGAAGAAAGTTTTTCAGAGTATACTGAAGATATAATAGATAAATTGTATAATGCTGTAGCAAAATGTCCTTATAAGATTGAATATTTTAATCTTTTGTATAATATTAATGATAAAAGAAGAGAAAGAGATATGGTTAAGAATTTAACTGCCAATATTTAGTAAATAAATCTTTAATAGGTTTTTCAAAATATAATCTATTCATAATATCTCTTTGATAAGATATAATTTTATTATATTCATCATTATTTGTTTCTAATAAATTTATAATTTTAATAGCATCATCTTTATTATAAATATAACACAATGGATGTATTAAATCATTATATGAAATAATATTTGGATTTGCTATAATAACACATCCATTTGAAACTGCTTCTAGAACAGAATTACCACGTAAATATCTACCTTGTAGTTTTAGAAAATATTTTGATTGATACATATTTTTATTATTTTCAATAATATTTTGATTATGTTTATAGATTGGCAAATTAGTTTGTTCTGAAATATATATAATTTCACTTGGCATTATATTTACTGGCCTTTCATCAGTATTATTTATTTCAATATATATTCCATTTTTAATATTAGTATTATGTAATATGTTTTTATTAATATTTTCTAAAGTATATGGATGTAAATATGTATATGGGAAAAATATTTGTATAGAATTATTAATATTATTATCTTGATTTAATATTAAATTATATTTATTGTATAGAGTATTCATATATTTTACATTATTTTCACCGACCATATAACACCATAAAATATTTGGATATTTTTCAATAATATATTCTGGTATACACATATTAAGAGCAATAACAATGTTATATTTTGTCCAATCAGTAGTATTTACATCGTAAGCAACAGAATCTATTGGTATATTATTATATATTGTATCTAGAAAAGGCAATGTTGGGTTTTTATTATCTGTATTATATATTAAAGAATCTTTAAAATTTAATATACCTGGAACAATTTCATCATAGAATGAATTGGGTTTATCAAATACTTCTTTAATAATTATAAAATCTGTTTCATAATATTCTGCTAAAGCGATAGGTGGAGTTCGTAACATACTTGTTTTTAATAAATCAAAATAATTATTAGTTTTATCACATACCCATAAATCCCAATATAAAGACGATTTTACAAATGCTATTTTTGGATTATTCATTATAATATAATTATTCTAATATATATATAAATGTTTATGTAGTTATTTTTGGAATATATGAATTAGTTTGTGAAGGTCTTCTATAATTACTATTATGAAAGCCTCGTTTTGTTAAATCTATATTAAATTCACTTTGTATTTCCATTACATATTCTGGATCATGAACATACGTCCATTTACCATGTTGTAATATATGAATAAATTTAATAATATGAGCATATCTTTCATTATGTTGTCTTATTTTAGATTCATTACTATATACAAAACAGTTAATAAATTGCTTACAATAATCATTAACTTCATTACATTCTAAATCATAATAATTATAATTTTTAAATTTATTCATTAATTTTAATAATGATTCTTTTTTCCAAATAGTTGGATAAAGACTAAATAAATATGAGCAATTATTATTAATAATATAAGATTCATTTTCTAATAAATTATTTAAATCATTATAATCAACTCCAGAATTATTTAAACGAAGACTATCAATATTGAATTTTAATATTGTTTCTTCTATATATTTTAGTTTTTCATTATCAGTAGATTTTATTAATATATCAGAATCTCGCATTAATAAAATATAATCATACGGAATATCATTTAATAAAAGTATTCTTTGGGAAAAGGGTATATCATTATATAATATTGTTTGTTCTTTAGAAATATATGGGATTTCTTTATTTGATAAAACATATAAATGATAGGATGGAGCATATTTTTCTAGACGTTTAAAAACAACTTCCCAAATATCTTCATAATCACTATTTGTATGTAAAACGATACAGCAATTTAGCATTTAAATAATATAAATATATATTATTTAAATAGAATGAAAATTGTAATTAATTTAAAATCAATATATACAAAAAATATATTAAACTATTTCAAAGGTTTAAATTATGAGTTTTATATAGTAAAGACAGAAGAATTTGATCTAACTGAATTATTAAAAGATATTGAAAGTAAAAAATGTAAGTATACTTTAATAGAATCTATAAATTTAATGGATGAATATATAATTTTTAATAATTATTTTATACCAGATGTATGTATTAATAATTATATATATTATTGTAGAGCATCTGAAGAGAATTGTATTTTATTAAATAATAATAAGCAAGATTTTTATTATAATAGTTTTGAAAAAAAACATAATATAAAGGTTATTGAAGATAGACATTTATTAAAAATAAATAAAAAAGTAATTTATTCACCACATTGGGGATGGACAGATTTTGTTATTTTAAATCCACTTATTAATTATTATAATTCTATTTTTGAAGAAGTTATATTATTAATTGAACAAGGAAATACTGAACAATTTTTAAAACTATTATATCCTAATAATATAATACCATGGGTTAATATAATTGAATATAATGAGCGTGGAAAAAATTTTATATTAGAACATATTGAAAATTATATATTTTTAATAGATGGTCATCAAGGAACACAATGTTTACCAATGGTTATGAATAAAATAGTATTACCTACAAATACTTTTATTTCAAGATTAAATATTGAATTATTAAAACAATCAGCTCAAAATAGTATGAATATTGATGATATAAAATATAGAGATTTACATGAAGATTTATTTGATGAACGTATATCATTTTATTTATATTCATATTTAGATGAAGAAACTATATATAAATATTTTCATATTGAAAGAAATATTTATTTAGAAAATGAAAAATATAATAATTTTAATAAAAAAGAATATGTAGTTGGTCATATAATAAATGAGATGAGGCATATTCAAACAAATTATCCAATATATAATTTATCAAATTGTTCAAATTATATTCTTGATACACTTAAAATAATAGAACAAGCAAAAGAAGTACATATATTTGATAGTTTATATGGAACTATTATTTATTTACTAATAAATACAAGTAATTTTTTAGAAAATACACCTATATATTATCATAAATATGCTAGAGAAAAAATACCAAAATTTTATACAAGACAATCAAAATGGATTATATTAAAATGATTAATATTTATTTCCATATTTAAATAATTATCTATGATATTTACATCTGAATATAGCATATATGGTATTTCTATAACTTTACATATATCACTAAAAAAATTTTTATCATTTACTTTTGGCATAATTTCAATAATTTTACTTTCTTTATTAGCAAATAAACTATATGTTAAAGAAGATCCATGTGGTGTAATTATACATTTAGCATTAGTAAATAATTTTATTTGTTCCAAGATATTTATATCTTCCATACAGATAAATTGAAATCCATTAGATTTTAAAACTTTTTCATAGAATTCATCTTCATTTATTATATGTCTTGCTGAAATATTTTTATGTGTTTTTACATTAGAATTATATTTTCTTGAAATATATATTTTTTTATTTATATCAATTGTATCTTCTAATAGATATTTATAATTATTTCTTATTTTAATATATAATTCTGATGGTAGATATCTATAATCTTTAAATTCTAATGGAATACAATTATCACTAAGATCTAAAATATTAATATTTGGATTTAGTTTAACAAATTCTAATGCGATAGGAGATATTTTTAAATTTTCAAAATAAATATTATAT
>Ga0208255_100068_pt1 | contig 14958 bp, 25 predicted proteins | sample CryBogCBH06Jun08_FD_184600 | JGI IMG/M metagenome (GOLD analysis project Ga0208255, IMG submission 184600) | Freshwater microbial communities from Crystal Bog, Wisconsin, USA - CBH06Jun08 (SPAdes) | ecosystem: Environmental > Aquatic > Freshwater > Lake | place: Crystal Bog, Wisconsin, USA... | reverse complement strand
TTACTACTGTTGGTGTTTCCCATAGCGTTGGCTTATCCCACTCTAGCCTACGCTTTTCTACATTTATCCACGCTACTGGTTCATTGTTCATTTATTTAACTCCATAGCTTTGTTAAACTTCTCTTTCCAATACTCTATTTCAGCTTGTTGCTGGCGGAGCATGGTGGCTGCTTTAAACAAATTTATTAAATGCAGTTTTGAATCTAATTCTTGCAATTCATCAGCTAATTCATTTGCGTTCATTGCTTTCTCCTGTACTCTGCGTTCTCTTCTGTCAGTTCGCGGGTTAGCTTTTTGTAGTACTGTAGCTTATCCTCAAACTCTTTATATCGTTCATTGTATATGTTTGACTGTTCTCTATCTTCCTTACTGCGGCATACTAGCGCGCCGACAATAAAGCCAATAAAGAAACAGATAAATAGTTCGTAGGTCATTTCTTTTCCTTTTCAACGCAGTCACAAACCGATGGTTTGCAAAGTGGTTGGCATGGGCTCTCTGGTTTCTTTTTAAATATAGTGTCCCAGTTAGATTCAAACTGTTCTTCTGGCACTGCGAGTGGGCGACGTGCATCGCCTTTGCCACCATCTCTCATAGGTATTTCAATGCCTTTGCTAATATCAATAGGGTTAATAGTATCCAAAAAAGGTAAGGGCTGTCAAGCATACTATCTCCTAAACTGCGGTACTGGTTTACGTCTACCGTATTGTAGCCGGATTTTTAATGCTTGTATGCTGCCAAATATCCTGTTACGCCAGCCTTGATGGGCACGACGTATTTTTTGCATCTTAGATTTTGTTACTAGACACTTTTTAGTTTGTCTAGTAACCACCGTTCTACGACGACCAACACCACCAAAAATAGTGGTGAAGTCGTTACGCATCACAGTTTTGCGAAAGTTAAATCGCTTCAACGCTTTACCCCATAGAAGTACAAATCCGATGGCCAGTTGTTAGTTGAAAACTTATACTCTGAGAACATCTCTGCCAAATCAAATGCGCCCTCAAAATCCTCAGCTGTCAGGTTGCGGTAGTAGTCGTTGGTAAACGGTGCATCAGCTGGACTTGTGCGGGTTGTACCATGCTCTGCCCTACCAGTGGTGGCGCAGCTGAAAACCAATAACCCTTTGGGTTTGGTCAAGTCATACATCTTCTTGAATGAGCGCACCCAGTACTTATCATGCTCAAAGCACTCACACGAAATGGTTGTATCAAACGTATTGGCTGGAGTCTGAAGCTCATGGGCTGGGCAAACTAAATCAACATCCTTGCCAGGGCCGATATCAATACCCAGATAGTCGCAGTCCTTAAAGAACATACGCACTGTGCCATTGATGTTAAGTGAACCTACTTCCAATACTTTGCTGTTAATAAAGTTTTCAGGAAACTTATCACGTACACTGGATACAAAATCTAATTGGGATTGATGGGACATTATTTATAAAATTCCTTATGTAGTTCTGGTCTGTTGGCTTTAATCCAAGGCTCTGCAGCCCAATGGTTGTGTGAATGGTTTTCACCGATTGTTTGACTGCCAGCATGGTGTACATACGAAACACCGACGTAGTTACGATAACCCTTAGCCTCGATGTCTATGCACTGAATGTCATCACTGTACCAGTTAATCGGTGGGTAATCCACCCAAGCCTCTTTACTGATATATGCAAACAGTGGAGATACCCTTGCATGTCTAAACACCACCTTTGGTGCAAATACTGTTGCTTGTTGTACGGGGCGAACGTAGTCTGCAGTAGATGCCACCCATCCTACTTTGGGTGACATATACTTAGCAGTTTCTACGTCATGTACCAATTTGTCGTATGACGTTGGGGTAAGAACGATGTCATCGTTGGCTACAATAACCTCATCAAACTGTTTAAACGCTTCATTGACGATTGTATTATATGCGTCGCCATAGTTGGTAGCAGTATTGGGAAAGCACTTAATGTGCCTCCCAATACCCCACCTCTCGTCACCAGCGAGATACACCACCACGTCATATGGTACATAAGCATTAATCGAAGCCAATAGCACCGGCAAAGACTTGCTACCTCTAGTGGCTACGACGATTGCTTTCATTTTTTGGTTGCCTTTTTAATTGGTTTAACTTTTTCTTCAGGTATCGTTTCAATTTTTGGAAGTGCTGCAACGCCGTTGTCTGATACATTTAAAAACATATCAGCAATATCAAATGAGCGTAATGCTGCAACTGCTTCCCATTTCATACCGTTAGGCACATCAAACTTCCAGTCACCAGCGCATGCGCCACTGAGGATTTGTAGTGCAATATACTCACGTTTAGTTAATTCATTCATTTTTGTTCTCTGGTTTTCCATTCATTGCAAACTGGGCATACACCCAAGACATATCACGAACCTCTGCTGGGGTCGCGCCCCGAGCAACTAGCCCCATAACTGATACTAATGCAAAAGCTAATAACTCCTCTTGCTCATTCATTAAAATACTCCTTCATCTGGCATTACATTTTCATTAACAAACTTCTGTGCCCTATCGTTCAGTTTGACACCACGGTAAATATGAATACGGTTACCGTTTGTTCTGTCCAAACCAATCTCAATGGCATTCTCTTGTGTTGCTGCTAAGAAGCGACGTTTAAACGCAAGCTCTGTGCCATAAGGTAAGTTCTTCTTACTAGCCCAATGCTTAAAGCAAGCAAACACATCGTCTTTAGGAGTTGATGATTCTGGATCGAAGATCAACACTTCTTCAACGAATGTACCGATTGGATTGCCCAGTTCAGCCATCAACTCTAAGTAATCCTTACCCGCTTCTGGTTGTATAAAGTGTCCACCACGGGTGATACGACGCTCCAAGCCTTCCATAGCCCAGTTAAAGATGCCTGACAATTCTTTAGTTAGCTTGTATGACAATTCTGTATCTTCTTTATTATAAAAGGATTTTGTCATTTTAAGCACTAACATACGACCTGTCAAGGCATTTGAGTTTTCTGTTAGCTGAAGTACCTCATTACTGTATATAACCAAACGAGTAGGCAGATAACCATTCCAAGCCTCTTTGTTCTTCCGGTTAACAGTAATGGTGTCCCCGCCCACAATACGAAGGAGCTGAGATACAACAGCAGATCTATTTCGTTCAGGTGCTCTCGCATCAGTAAAAGAAGCGAGGAGCTTACCCAGCCAAGGCTGCAAACCAAATGTATCACATAGTTCTCCCAGTTCAGGCGCTACGGTATTGTGTTGTCCAAGTAATGACACCAGCACCTTGTTGATAGTTCCCTTGCCTGAACGACGTGGGCCGATGATGTTAAAGAATTTCTGCTGCTTGGTTTCACCACTAAGAATATAACCGAACATCTCTTGCAAACACTCGATTGACTGCTTGTCATCACCCCATACCGACTGTAAGAATTCCTCCCACGTTGGGCATGTAGCCATCTCATCATACTCAAATGGCAATGAGTTCTGTGTGAAGAATCCCAATGAATGGGGAATAAGCACTCTGTCTTCCAGGTGAAAGATGCCATTTTGCAACGAGATTAACTTAGAAGCATCGGGCTTGTTTAAACGATACTCTTCTAGCCAGATGGGTGGTCGCACGTTGGCATGGTTGGGTAAATGGGTCAATGACTTAACCGCATCTACCGCAGCACTCACCGATGCTGGGCTTGGATTAAATGCTGTTAGTTCACCCTTCTTGCCAGCTTTCTTGCATCTGTCTAAAAACTTATAGATGTTGGAGCGAATGGTTGCTTCCTCGATGGTTTCATAGTGCGTTGCAGCATGAACATAAAAGTCCTCTGCATAATGCACTAAACGGTAACCTTCTTCCGATACGAAGTTGTTTTCGAGAAAGGTACGGGCATGATTCATTACGCCAGCGTCGAGGATTATCTCGCCGTTAGCCAATGCAGTCTGCCGCTCCTTTTGGTTTACTTTAAATATCAGAGAGCGCAGTGTAGCGCCCGACCCTTTGAACGTGCCCCACTTCTTATCACATGCGTTTGGTGTGTAGTTTGGCACTGAACCGTCACCATACGACCATCTATCCCATAACTCTAAGGCTTCCATATCACCAGCAAACTGATGGTGTAGAGCAAAGCCTACGTTAAGCCAGTTTGTGTAACCTTCTGCTGGGTCTAAGTTGGCTAAGATCTCAATCTCGACTTTATGTAAGTCGTAACCTTCTACTGGTGGGGTGTAGTCTGCAAAGGCATCACCTGTGCGCCTGATCTCACGCTCGGGGATAATCTCTGTCAGGTCTTGTGGAATCTCTGGAATCGTGCCATCAATCGCCTGACCTGTAACAGTGAAGTACCTACCTCGTGGATAAAACTCTAAGCCCTTATCATGGTCAACGTGTGCATTAGTTAACTGGGCGCGGGTGAATATCTTAACCCCAGTGCCAGATGGGGACACCTCCATATAACCGTTAATTGATGTGGCAATATGTTGCAGTGCAGCATTTGTGAAAGAGTTGGTGAGGTTGTCGTAGCAATCATCCAAATCTACACCGACTAGATTGTCCTCGTCGGAGAACACGAATCCAACACCGTCAAATCGATGGCTGTGTGCCTCATAGGCATGTTGAACAGTAAGAAAGTCTGTCCATGTTGCTGGGTTGGTAGATGATGCTGGTTGACCATTTACCTGTGTGGGTAGTTTTGACCAACGCTTAGTTGTTTCATCACCTATTTCTACATAACGCCAAAGAACCCATCTCGGTGTCTTTTTGAGTTCCATTGGTATATTGGTGAATATGACTGGTAGTGTATCTGGTTTCATTTTTCTCGCTCCTTTGATGAAATTGTACCAAAATTGTATGAGTAGTACTAGTAGTATGGGTCTATTTCACTTTTATCCCAGTATAAATACTTTTATTTTTTTAATTTAAGAATAAAGTGTATTAAAGGGGTACTACTAGTACTACTCATACAATGATGCTCCAAGTCATTGATTCATATAAAGCCAATAAGAATGATTCTCATCTATACCCATACAATTTTTAGACAATTTTCGTACTACCCATACAATCCATAACTTTTAGTTATAAGCATATAACTAAATGTTATATAGAATAACCCTTTTGTTTAAGAATTCGATAAGTGAATTTCCTAAACTCCTCTCTATTTGGGCTGGTTTGCTCATCGGAATCATCCCAGATAATATCAATTATGTGACTTCCACTCATATCGTAGGCTTCAATCTTAAGAAGGTTTCCGTCTTTATCATATACATCGGTGCAAATTGCTTGTGCCATTACAGCTCCTTTACTCTGCTTGCTCGGTCATCCCATGAATCTTCCGACCCATAATCACCTCTGGTTGATCTCATTCGCTCATCTTCCCTGCATTTTGGCTCGACTTTTAGCCACCCCATAAATGCCTCTTTATACTCGACCCAATCATCGTTTTGCACAAACATGGGGTGGTTTAAACCTGTTACATCCACACAAGCCAGCACATCACTATGGGGTATCCATTTGCCTGTTCGTTTGGGTATTCCTACCTTGTTGCGCGCTTTAATGAATCGGTTGTAGGCAATCTCTTGCTCTTTGTTTAGTTCAATTCTCATCTTCGGTAAATTTCTCCTCGTTAATCTCGTTGATTGAAATGGGTTCTCGGTTTAAGTAACCCTGTAATTGGCTTAATCTATTTTCAGATACATTCATTACCTTAGCCAGTTCGTGGTTCTTAGGCTTGCGACCTAAGACTTGGGATAATGCCCTATCGTTGTAGTGCATCTTTTTGACTGCTTCCATGATGTTGATTGGTAGCCGAATGATATTGGCGGTGTTATCTAGCCCCCTACGCACATCTTTCAATATGAATGGCTTGGCATAGGTAGCGAATCGTGAATTGTTTTTGGGCTTCCATCTGCGCCCCGCTTTGAGTAGGGCTTCGTTCCCCATCGCTACGATGTCCTCAACAGGGACTTTCCCATGCGACCATGCGGTCATACCCCGCACTAGGTAAATAACGAATCGGAGGTTGTGGGTGATGAGTTTATCTAGGGCATCCTCATCACCCGATTGAATTTCCTTAGAGAGTTGATGCTCCTCTGCTAAGGATAATGGCTCAATGCCATATAAAGACTGCAAATAACTGCTTAGTAGGTCATTCTCGGTCATAGGGTTTAAACATGATGTAAAAACCCTATTATATCATAAAGTGTGGTGTTTATACAACGCCCACAAATACCACAATAATCCAGCCCACCAAAAATTCACTACCACATCAACTGCTAATTTCCCGAACCACACGATAATTGATAGGGGAAGATACAAAAAGTGGGCTACCATGCTCATATAAGTGCTTCTCCAAGTTGTTTAAACACATCCATAAAGGACTTCTTTTTGCGCCTAATTTTGGGAGGTTCTTTCCAGATAACCTCGCCAAAATCGTCATACTTAATCGTCGTTTTGGTCGCTGCCATAAAATGATTCCTCGCTGCCATCAAAACTTAACTCCTCCATGATTTTGAGTTTATACATATAGCACTTGGTATCTTCGTATTCCTCATCAAAGTTATCATAGTTTTCGTCTTTGAAATAATCTCTATTAGGCATATCTAGCACTCCTTATTATGTCGGCTACTTCTTTGGTTACAGGTGATGATTTTGTGGTTGATGTTATTGATACCATAAATGGTTTGCCTGTTCGGTCTAACCAAGTTACTTCAAAACTGCGTGGCGGTTTCTCGTTAAAGTCTAGCCATTCGGGTAGGTCGGCATAGCCCACCATATCCCGTTCATTGGTTAAATAAGTTATTGCCATGTTTAAACACTCCTCATTATATCAGCTACTTCTTTGGGTATCACTTTGACCTCATTGGTTGGGACAATCAATCTACGCACAAACCCATTCACTCCCTCTACATGGACTTGGCAATACATCCCACCTATTTGTTTTAACTGACCAACATCTTCGTTGGTCATCACCCAATCGTTTTCGTTCATGTCATTACCCAGTATGCGGTTTTGTTTTCTTTGCGCCCCACATCCTCGATAAACTGCTTCTCATCGGATATATCTAGCACAAACATTTTACCCCTAATATCTTCGGGTAAGTCGTTTAAACTTGCTACTCTTTGTGGCTCTTTGCTACCCTTAGAAAGATACTCTACCGAGTTTGGCTTAATCCACACAAAATGGTAATGCGGGTCATAATTGGAATACTTATCAATGTTGGCTCGGTTCGTATATAAATACTCCATCGCATTGGCAAATTTTTGGGTGCGTGGTGTATAGCCGATGCTTTTAAGGTGAACCATATCCTCGTAGGCTAGGTTAAAGGCATTGTCAGTAGCCCTATTTACATTCCATGACCAAATGTTGCGTAGTGATTGAATACTAGCTTCAAAATCCCTTTTAATACTCTCCATCACCTGAAAGATAGACAAGGGCTTTAATGTTTTCTTAGCAATATTGAGAATGTTCTTAGCGTGTTTGGATTGTTTGGTTGCACCCTCACCTCTACCATATTGGTTGCGCCCATCTTCAATATTGCGGTTAGTAATCCAATACTTATCATTCCATTTATCTAAGCCAACAACACCAATGCGGTTGTTTGGGTCATCATCAAAATAAATATCCAATGAGTTCACGATTCCCTCGGGCTTGCACTCCTCGGGTATGTTGTAGGTATATTTCTCGCCTTGTTTAAACTGCACCTCGGGTATTGCGGTTTGGATTGCTTGGGCTAATTCAATCAGCCTAGTATCTACCCACTTGCAATTAGCAAACGGCTCGAAAGTTAATTTTATTTGTTCAGTCATGTTGTTCTCCTTAATTTGTAAGCCATGATTTATAGCGATCTTTGCACATTGTCCCCAATGGCACTTCGGTTGCTTGTAGTGGCTTGACCAATTTGTATAGGTCTTTGTATAGATAATGTTTTAGTTTGCTCTTATCATAAATGGAGGTGCGTTCTCCGTAGGGCTTGCTCCAATCACTTGTTTCGATGCGCTTCTTGTAGTATTCAGCCATTTTGAACCATGATTCATGGGCTTCGCCATCGACCTGTTTAAACACTTCGTCTTTGTTTGTGAGTTCTTTGGTAGCACTTGCCAAAACATTCTCCCACCACCCGATGTATTGTGGCTCGACCATATCGACCATAACATTTAGGTATTCGAGTAATGGCTTAACGGTGTTGCGCCATTCCTTGCTCTTTGATCTATCTATTTTGTGGGTCATCTCACGATGAACTACCATTGGCTTCCAATACTTTGCGCCAAATTTACGGGTAAATGTAATATCACCCTTTTCAATCGTGTAATGCTGATAACCAGTTTCTGTATCTAAACGAACATACTTAGCTGAATTGTGCTTCTCCATGTTTAAACCGTATGGCAGATTGAACTCATAAAAATAGTATGTTGATGAGCTACTAAATGCTCGGGGGTATAAGTGCTTTTCCTCTTTCCAGTTTGTGCGGGGTGTGTGCACTACTACTGTTTCCATATCTCCTACTTGGTGGAATGAGATTGCCCTAGTATGTTGTCTATCGGGTTGGTGAATCTCTGACCATCGCCACGCATCATAGGTGAGATAGAATTCATTGTCATTAACTTTGACAATCCTCTCATGGCTTCTATCTCTTTCGGCAAGGGGTCGGACATCAAGGTGTTTGCGTTGCTTGCTATTGATTGGCTTGGTGTTCTCATAGCGTTCCTTAATGGTGGCGAATGTAAATCTTCCCCCATTATCTCGTTGCACTTCATAAGGGGTGCGGTTGTTCCAGTTTCCGTAACTCATGTTTAAACTTCCTCCATATGTATTGCTGAACCCGTTGTCGGGTTAGCGTTTTTGTTTCCTACAATAGTCCATAAAACGGGGCAATTCCATGTCCCGCCCCAATCGTTCCCTACATACCCATCGGTCAGCACAATAGCGCAAACTGGGTCAATCTTATGCTTACGCATATACTTGGTGATGCAAGAGGGTGTTGTTCCTCCCCCGCCCTTCGGTTTGGTTGATGTTCTCATCTTATCGGCATCGTTTAAACCGTATACTTCATGCCCCGCTACTTCACTATCCCAGTAAAGCAAATCCACCTGTTCGGGGTTTACATTCTCCATGATTGCAGATACCTCGGACAAAAAGCGGGTGAGGATTGCTCCTTGAATACTGCCCGATGTATCAATAGCCACGACAATGCGCCCTGTTGTTTCGCTAATGGTAGAGGGCATATAAATGTCATGTTGTAACCATCTGCGGTTAGGTTTGCGCCATGTTGAATCGTCTTTGCCCTGACATACTGCGGATATGAATTCACGGAGGGCATCTTTCCAATTCACCTTTGCCGACATCAAATCATCGAACGATCTGTTTAAACTACCTCCCACCTTGCCCGCCAAGATTGCACCTTGACGAATGGCTTGGTCAATCTCTTGGGCTAAGTCGGACTTCTCTGCTTCGGTCAATTCCTCTGCGCCCTCCCAATCATGCTCATCAAATCCTTGACCACCACCACCACCACCTTCGCCCCCATCATCATCGGGTAATAGGTGGAATACTTGCCCGCTATCCATGCCTTTAAACTTAGGGTCATATAGCCCGCCCTTTGGTAGCGTTATGAATCGGCTAGAGTTCTCACTTTCCTCAATGATCTCTGCGTTAATGACATAGTCGCAAGCCCTGTTTGCTTTGTCGTGGTTGATCTTGGATAGGTGTTTCCATGTCAGTAAGTGCCTATACATTTTGTGTTTGGCTTCATGGATGATTACACCTCGCAAGTCGGCATCGTTTAAACTCTCTACAAACTCCCGCCCAAAATGAACATCCCGCCCATTGGTTGATGCGGTTGGGATGTCATCCTTGACCTTTGCTTCACCAATCATCAAGATACCCGAATAGGCTACGAACAAGGGGGACTTCATAAGGTCGATGTGCGCCCTCTCAATGCGTTGTTCTGCGGTTAATGCCATGATTGCTCCTCATAAGATAGATAAGGTTTAAACACTTTGCGTATCTCACCGAACACATAAAACAATGGATTGGCTTCGGCGATAACTGCCCGCTTTTCTGCAAGTGTTGGGGCTTGGCTGATTCGATGTTGCATTGATTTAAGGTAGTTCTCCTCAATCTGCCTTGCTCTGCGCTTGCGGTTATGGTGCATGGATTTAGGGTGCATGATGTTTAAACTCCCTGTGCAAATAAGTAATTGTTTGCGGTAGCCCATTTGATAAACCCTTGATTAGTGCCAACTGTGGTTTTCTTACTGGTTCGCATGATGGAGGTGGCAAATAGCCCTTGCGCTTCCTTGCTTAGTCGTTCTAGGTAGCGCATCCACTTAGATACATCCTCCTTTTCCAATCGCTGAATGGCTGAATAGATGAGCATACAAACTGCGCTTGGTGATTTAGGAATAGGGCATTTGTCGGGGGCTTCAATGATATTGTCCCAATCAGGTAATTCGTCATTTAATTGGATGATAGAGAGCATATCGTATGTAGCCCGCTTACCAATCGTTCCAGTAAGTGCGTGAGCCATGATGTTTAAACCTAATGGCTTGGACTTCTTAATGATGTCGCTTGCTTTTTGCATACTGCGTGGGGTGCAAAACGACGGTCTTGGGGTGCGTGGGTCATAGATATATTCGTTGTCGCTTGCCTTGTCGAAATCCTCAAAACTCGCAAGCATCTGCGGGAATTGTTTAACAGTCAATAGAACCTCGGGGGCTATGTCGTTATCTAATGCCCATTCAATCCACTCATCTGCGCTTGGCTTGCGAACCTTGACCACACTAATGCGGTTGCGGGCATGGGGTGGCAAATTGTCCCCAATGGCTTCATTGGCTAGATTGGTAGTGGCGAATACAATACTGCCTTCGGGTAGTGAGAATGTCCCCAGTTTGCGTTCTAACATCAATCTAAGACAAGCGTTCATAACTGCTTTGCTTGCCTTTCCGATCTCATCTAACATAAGGATAATTGGCTTCTCAAAGTGGAATCCGAATTCCTCATTGGGAATGAATGAGCAAACCTCGACACCGTTTAAACTGCGTATCTTCGGGACTAAAAAATCCCCAACATCCTTTGTGGTCATATCGCCATAACATACATGGTGCGTGGGGAATTTAGCTTGAAGCATTTTAAGCATGGAGGACTTACCTATCCCCATCTCGCCCTGTGCTAAGACTGTGGTGGTGTCCCCAACTGCACCGATAAGGTCGGCACACTCTTGGAGGGATATAGCTTTATATAGATCATTTGACATGGTGGTGTTTCCTTTATAAATATTTAGGGTTGTATAAATCAGGGGCAAAACAAGCTACAAAAAATAAAAACATCAATAATAAGATACATAAAAAATCGTCTTTGTTCATAGTGTCGTTCCCAATAATAATATCAGAATAATAAGGAAGGCAATAGCTAACCCATTGAAATGATTGGACATTGTTTAAACACTTTCATCATAAGAGGGTATCAAAATAATCTTGGGGTTGTTCAAGGGCTTTGACACCATCAAGCCATTTGTTTATGTGGCGGGTGGTTGTGTTGCTCCATCGTTTATTGGTTCGGTTGAATTGATAAAGGGACTTATCAAAACTGGCTACGGGTGTCGCATAGCTAAACAAAACAATATGGGCGGGGGTTTCTAGTAGGGTCATATTACTGGCTACTGGTTTGACTGATAAATTGGTCATGGTGTATTGCTCCTGTTTTAAGGGGGTTTTTAGCCCCCGATTGGGTTAGATAGTAGGTTTGCCTAGCATTTGGGCTAGTTCGTTATAGACTGCGGTTTTAGTGCCTTTTAGCCCCAGTTCCTTTTTAATCAGGGCATACATGGTCATTCCCCTTGATACCTTTAAGCCCTTGATCTCAAGCCCTAAACCTCTAAGGATTGTGAGATATCTAAAATGGTGTATTTGAGTTGGATTGGTTAGCATGGTCATGGTGTTTAAACTCCTTATCTATCAATTTTGTTGGTGTAGTCCAATCTGTCTGCTTGGGATTGCTCCTCCTCGCAATATAGCCAAAATGCTTCATCTAATTGGTCTAACAGTTTGCTATTGTTGGGTAGGTCTGTCAGGTATTCAACAAACAAGTATTTGTCTTGGGTTTGCCAATATTGGCGGGCATTGTCGGGGGTCAAATACTTATCTTTTAATTGGTCTAATGTCATGGCTTATAACCCCTTCACTAATGGGTTTAGGATGGTTGATAGGTGTTGGATTTGGTCATATTCGGCAAGGCATATCGCTTTCAATTTATCATTGTTTTTGTAACGGTTTACTAGGTCTATATCATCCCTAGCCCTTTGTTGGAGGGATTCATATATTAGGTTTAATTCGTCTTGGCTTATTGCAAGGTTTAATAATGTGGTCATGGTGTTGGTTTTCCTATTGGTTGGTAGTGTTTAAACATAGCGGGGGTTTGCCCCGCCATTTGGTTTATTCGTCTAGGTTGGCGGTCATGCCCCATCCGTATGCTTCACAATCTTGATCGGGACAAGTAGGTAATGCTACTTCTATCCATTTCTTGCTTGTGTAAACCTGATATTCACAATGGGAGCAAACGCATTTAATCATTCGTGTGGATTGCTTTTTGATTCCCGATGATGTCAAAGGGGCATGGGGATATTGCCCCGCTTCATCTACCCATGACTGAATGGTAGCTTTCAATTCAGCGTTTGCGCTTGCTGATCTCATTTGACCTTCTAAACCGACAGCATTAGCGCATTGTTTAAACACTTTGCCATGTCCCGCTTTATTGCCAACAGTAGCGTGGCATAATTCATGAATTAGGGTGTCAATAACTTCTACCGAATCCGCTTGACTAGGGGCGATAAAGATTTCAAAGTGATTGTCCCCACTTGCTTCACTTGACCAGCATTGGCCTATTGCTTGTTTGCGTGATGTCAAGGAGCATGACATCCGAATGTTATCGGGGATTGTGTAGCCCTTGTTTGCAAAATGGGGGCGGGCATATGTATTAGTAATGTAGTTTAGATATGTTTCTCTGTTGGTTGTGTGATTCATTTGTTCTATTCCTTATAGGGTAGTAATCAATATAGGTAAAGCAAACTACATTATGGGGCTTATTTGCCCTTGTGCCTGTTGTGCTACCTATCGCTTTCCCTAATAGGGTTTACCCTTAAGGGTTTACCCTCGGAAATCGAGATCGCAACCCCTCCTATACCTATGCCCCATCTCACTACTAAACGCCTATAAACACCCTTAAAACCCTTCTCGTTGGATTGTCAGATTGGAGGATAGTTTCTTTGTTCTTTGGCTTGGTGTTCGCATTGTTTAAACGGGGTTTACTCTACCTCATCACCTAACACCCTCGCACCCGCATAAGCTGACTGTATGTTAGCCCGCACTAACATATTGCACCGCACCATCGCGCACCACATTGGTGCATAGCCTAAGTAAATGAGTGCTCACTAACATACTGCACCACATTGGTGCATCATGCCCCACATTGGTGCATGCTTCAGATTGGTGCATCCGCATTATGAAATCCAATCCCACAATGCGGAATAGGGGTGTTGTTTTTAAACCACACACCCCAATTTGCAGACCCCCACCCCGGTCGGCTGAGGCTCATACCAAAAGCCAGCTTGTAGAAAACCCGGGGCTAAAATTTTTTTTTTTGAAAAATTGTATGGGTAGTACGGAAATTGTCTGAAAATTGTATGGGTACAAATGAGAATAATTCTTATTCGCTCTATATGAATCAATGACTTACAAGGCGATTGTATGAGTAGTACTAGTAGTACCCCTTTAATACACTTTTTTTAAAAAAAATAAAAAAAATAATTTATTATCCTGGTATAAACTCGTTTAGACCCATACTACTAGTACTACTCATACAATCCTGGAATATATTTTTGGAAGCAGGGCGCCGAACATTACTTCTTTGCATTAGTAGATGTATATGAACAAATATGCGTACCAAATCCAAGGAGCGCTGGAATCCGGCGAGGTTTTGCGTGGCTTTCGTATTCTTATTTGTGACCAGTACAATTTTGACAGCGTTGATGTTCCAATCGAAATCTTTGATAGAGAAACCGTAGCATACTTACAGTTCCGTATTAGACTCACTGAAAAGATGGATATCCGCAAATTGCCCGTCAAGGTTGAAAACAATATACGTGCGCCGTTAGGGCGCTGGTTAGACCGATGGGTCTTAGTAAACTTCTATGGCAATCCTAGCGACAAAAAAAGTACTAACCCTTGATTACTGGAAACCCGCAGACAAAATTGAGGTAGGTGATTATCTGTTTGACCATAATGGTAATCCTGTAAAGGTAACCCTGGTCCAGCATTACTTTGCCAATGACTGTTATGAGGTTCAATTCAATGACAACCTTTCAATGGCTGGGGATAAGAACCTCAAGTTCCACATAGAAACCCCAAAGTACCGCCAAGGTATTGTGAACTACAAGATGGTTCAACCGTTCAGGCGCAAGCGTAAAGTTAAAACGGTGGAGCAGTTATTAGAAGGCCCGCTTATTGATAAGCGTAATTGCCATCTATGGTCTATACAAACAGCTAAATCCCTCAAGCTACCTCACCAAGACTTACCAGTTCCCCCGTTTATCTTTGGATATTGGATTGCTAATCGTTCCATAACTAAAGGTATGACCAAGATTAAAGTCCACCATGACTTAGTTGCACAGAAATTTAAAGACCATGGGTACAAAATCAAGGAAAACTTCTATCGGTTCTATGTCACACCAACCATAGAGTCCCAGTTCCTACCCAATGTGCCACACAAAATCCCAGCAAACTACCTGCTGGCCTCTGAGGAACAGCGTTTAGAACTACTACGTGGTATTTTGTACGCCAAGTCTAGGCAATACAACCAAAAGCAAGACATATTCAGAGTTGCTTACACAACACCACATCTGCTTTATCAAATCCAACAGCTAGTTGAGTCACTTGGAATGAGAAGCAAATTAATTTTTTGTAAATATTACTCATTAATTTTCAGATCTCGGTTACAATTGGTACATAACCAAAAGTCTCCCT
>Ga0208255_100066_pt1 | contig 15214 bp, 24 predicted proteins | sample CryBogCBH06Jun08_FD_184600 | JGI IMG/M metagenome (GOLD analysis project Ga0208255, IMG submission 184600) | Freshwater microbial communities from Crystal Bog, Wisconsin, USA - CBH06Jun08 (SPAdes) | ecosystem: Environmental > Aquatic > Freshwater > Lake | place: Crystal Bog, Wisconsin, USA... | reverse complement strand
CATTACCTATTTTTCTGTCACAGATTAAGATTCTGTCACACAAAGAAAAGGATGATTGGGAATTAACGCCAAAATATAATATTGGTAAAAAACCAGGATCATATTAAATCTGTTATAAATATTTTTTGACTTCACCTTAGGACCGCTAAGTACGGAGTGTTTTAAAGCGGGCATGACATTACGATGCCGCTGGATACCGTAACCAGATTTTCGATACGCCTTCGGGGTATCAATTTTGAAAAACTCGCTTTATATAAAGGAGAACTATATGTTCACAGTACAAGAATTTCACAAAACGTTTGATCCATTTTCAATTGGTTTTAGCCATATACTAGATGATATTGCTGAACTCAATCAATTGGCTTCCAAACAAATCCAAAAATATCCTCCATATAATATCAAAAAAGTAACCGATGAAAAATGGGTTGTTGAAATCGCAGTTGCTGGTTTTGCCAAATCTGATATTGAACTCACTTTGGATGGTGATAAACTTACTATCAAAGGTGCTGCCAAAGAAGATGATTCTGAGGGTCAATACATGTTCAAAGGTATTGCAAATCGTGATTTTTCTCATACATTCAAACTTGCTGACCAAGTAAAAATTGGTAATGCAGAATTGATAAACGGTATGTTAAAAGTCTGGTTAGAACAATTGGTTAAAACCCAAGATAACATCAAGAAGATTGCCATTAATTAATTGGTAATAATGTAGGGACTTCTTGACAAGTCCCTACAATTCATATATCATGGTATTATTATGAAAAAAATGAAACCTATCCTTCAAAAGGTTCGTTCTAAAACGAATCAAGATATCTATTACACCTATGCCAATTGGGAAACCAAAGACATCGATGGTGTTACTTTCCTTCCTGTGGTGCGAGATATACCTAGTATGAAACTACAACAAACCTTTTACCTGCGTAAAGATAATTTGGACTATATTAAATGAATAAAATTGAGAATTTTAAAATCTATCAACGCCGTATGTTTGAACCTGGTAGTAAAGATGATATGCAAGTGGCTGGAAAGTTTTTCCATAGTAATAAATGGGAAGATGGTTGCCCATTTTTCTTAGAGTGGCCATATTTGGATATTCCATCTATGTTAAAAGATAGAATTACAAAATATACTTTAAAAGGATTATGATGGATTGGCTAATGTATTCTGGTTGTAATATTACTTTGAAATTAAATCCGTTACATTGGAGAATTTCATTTGCATACAATAAAACAAATGATGTATGGGATCAAGATGCTCTGGTAATTGAACTTTTACCTATCTCAATTCGTTTGTGGTTTGATAATGGTGAATGGTAATGATTCCTCGTAAATTAATAAACCAGTTAGATAAAGATAATCTAATACTACATTTCACCAAAGATATTGTTGGTGAGGATAGACGATTGAGATTTGGCCATTCAATAATTGACGATGGCGTAATTTCTTATCTTGAAGGATCCTTTAAGGATTTTGGATGTAATAATATGTGGTTCATTGTTGATATTGATACACCAAACCAATTCAATAGGCGTGTAGTAGCAACTTGCCATATTGCTTATGATGATAAAACCAATTCAGCTGAAATGGGTTGCACGGTAAGTCCAGATTTCCGTGGCGAAAAGATAGGCCAAGAATTGTTCAATCGTGGAATTACTTGGGCTCGTATGCGTGGTGCTGAAACTATTTTTATGCATTGTTTGTCTGAGAATAAAACTATTCAGCATATCGCCAAGAAAAATGGTATGACTGTTGTTACAATCGATCCTTCCGAAAAAGAATCTACAATCAGAGTTAATAAAATTCCTTTGGTTGCTGGTTTTGAAGATACTGTGATGGAACAAATGGCAATTTATGATATGTCAGTAAGAAATCAAAAATGGTTTTTCGCCACCTTTTTGAAATTAATTATGCGTTATGATGGGTTACCAAAGTTTACAAAATAAATGTTTGACATAATCACACGCATCGCTTTAAAGATATTATCACTTATTTTATCACAAAGTCCTACCCTAAGAGAACAACATTATGAAATTTGGGACGAACATGAAACCATGTGGATCGCTTTAATGGATATTTCCCGTATGGATAAAAACGGACCTAGTGGTAAGTTAGCTCAACGAGTTATGGATTCACTACCACAAAGACATAAATTATGAAACAAAAATATATTGATGCTTATATGGATGTTGCTGAAAGATTTTCTGAATTATCATCCGCCAAAAGGTTACAGGTTGGTGCTATCGTGGTAAAGGATGATAGAATTATTTCCATTGGTTATAATGGAATGCCTGCCGGCTGGACAAATGAGTGTGAGTATGTTTTAGATGACGGTACAACCAAAACCAAACCTGAGGTGATCCACGCAGAAGCCAATTCCATTGCTAAGTTGGCTAAAGGTACTGAATCTGGAGATGGATCCACAATGTTTTTAACTCACGCACCCTGTATTGATTGTGCAAAACAAATATACACAGCAGGCATAAATAAAGTATATTATAATCAAAACTACAGAGATACTTTAGGCATTGATTTCCTTGAAAAATGTAACGTAAAGGTCAAACAATGCAAGCGTGGGGAAAACACCTAGTCATAGATGCTAGAGGATGCAACATACAACGAGCAACGGATCCAGAATATATTAAACATTTTACCAAAGAATTAGTAAGATTAATCGAAATGGTACCATACGGTGAACCACAAGTGGTTCATTTTGCTGATGGAGGCGATAAAGCAGGTTGGACTATGATACAGTTGATTGAAACGTCAAATATTATGGGCCACTTTCTAGACCATTCTGGAGACCTTTATCTTGATGTATTCAGTTGTAAAGAGTTCTCCGAACATACAGTTTTAAGCGCTTTAAGATTATTCTTTTCACCTGATGAAATTAAACATCAAGTGCTTTGGCGGGATGCCAATTAGATAAATAAAGGTTGTGAGTAGTAACGGAGCTATGCAATTATTGGGTCAACTTATTAAGGAGAGACCTAAAATGCAGTTAAGTATAGTCGGTTGTCCCGATAAACAGCATTTCCGTCCGTATGTCAAGAGAGCGGCCATCTTTTACGCTCAAGAATTAATGTCGCCTAGGATGTTAGAAAACATCTTTATTAGAATTAAATTCAAAAAAATTGATGCACACGGTTATGCTTCTGTTACAGAATTTAGTCCTAGTAATAAACCAAGACAGTTTGAAATAGAAATACACCCCGGTATTGGTGCAAAAGAAATATTAAAAACCTTAGCGCATGAGATGGTTCATATTAAACAATATGCCACCGGTGATATGAATGTAAATTGTACCCGATGGAAAGGTTCAAAAGTTGAATCACCGGACTATTGGACTGAACCTTGGGAAATAGAAGCATATGGTACACAACCAGGTTTATGGGTCAAATTTGCCAAAAAAGAAAAGTTGTGGGAAGTATTTAAAGGTGTTTCTGATCCAGATTCTCCTATAGAAATAGAAGAATTAGGTTGGAAATAATTTAAAAAAAGTCTTGACAAATAAAAAAATAGCCTATATAATAACAGAATGAAAAATATATTTACGAATCCGTCCTATCATACATCACCTGCCAGTGCATGGTGTAGAGGGGTTCGTTTGTAAATTTTTAAGTAACATAGATTTATACGAACCCTAGACTGATACTCTAGGGTTTTTTGTTTTTGGGGGTGTAGCTCAGTTGGTAGAGCGGCTGCTTTGCAAGCAGTAGGTCGCAGGTTCGATTCTCTGTCACCTCCACCAAAGGAAGATTGGCAGAGTGGTCGATTGCGCTAGTCTTGAAAACTAGAGGCTGTAACAGGTCCGTGAGTTCGAATCTCACATCTTCCTCCAGATTTATGGAAAGTTGGCCGAGTGGCAAGGCAGCGGTTTGCTAAACCGTCATTCAGAAATGGGTGCATTGGTTCGATCCCAATACTTTCCGCCAGTTTTAAAAATATTACGGTGTAGTTCCAATTGGCAGAACGATGGTCTCCAAAACCATATGTTGGGAGTTCGAATCTCTCCACCGTAGCCAGTTATTGTAAAGTTATAACGGAGATTAGGCTAGTGGAAAGTCGCTCGGTTTGGGGCCGAGAGTTCGAATGTTCGATTCATTCATCTCCGACCAGTGTTGTTTTGGTACAACATGTTACTTGACAAAGTATTAAATGTCTAGTATAATGATTTACATTACTCGGTTCGTCTATCGGTTAGGACACCCGCCTTTCACGCAGGTAAGACCAGTTCGATTCTGGTACCGAGTACCAGATTTATTGCCTTGTAGCTCAGTTGGTAGAGTAGATGACTGTTAATCATTTGGTCGCTGGTTCGAGCCCAGCCGAGGCAGCCAAGAATATGGGGGAGAAGAATCAATGGTGATTCAGCGGACTGTAAATCCGCCGCCTCTGGCACGACTGGTTCGATCCCAGTATCCCTCACCAGTTTGTTGTATCAAGTGTAATGATTGGGTTGAGACCTCTCGGCCGAACAACAACGGAGGTGGCCGTCCCGTTTACATAACGAGCCCCATATTTTTAAAGGAGAGTAACATGAAAAAGAAAAATACTTCTCAACCACGAAACTATCTTGTCAAACTGGCATTGTTTCGTAAAGCAGGGAGTCATCGTAAAAGTAATAAAGCGGTAAGGCGTAATGAGAAGGTAAAGAAATTGTATCCTATTGTTGACAAATTTATATTGCTTAGTATATAATAGGATACAATTTTGGGCCTTTAGCTCAGTTGGTTAGAGCAATCGACTCATAATCGATAGGTCGTTGGATCATGCCCAACAAGGCCCACCAAGCCCTTATAGTTAAACGGTATAACAGTTGATTTGTAATCATCAATTCGCAGTTCGATTCTGTGTGAGGGCACCAAGTATACCAAAAAGTGTATTGACAATGTTGTATAAGTAGTGTATTATGTTTTATATGCGGTGTGTAATAGTACGATTCGAGATACCCTCTTGAATTATCTGAGCATAGCAGACCACCGCTCCAAATTTCTAAAGGATTAATCATGGCAACAAAAGGTACAAACCAAAGAACTCGTAAGGCAAATCCAATGTTAACCAAAACTGGCAAGACCCGTTTAGGTCCTTTGAATATTGAACAATTATCTAAGTTGTTGGACGGTTCTAGGAATAAACATATTCCAAAAATTAAGAAAGCTATTGCAAGACGTTTACAAACTCAGCAGTTTGGTAAGGATGCAGAGCCAGTAGCTTCAGAATGAAAAAGAAAAAAGAAGAAGTTGTAACACCAAAAGCAAATACAGTTCCTCAATGGGGTAGAATGTTAACCAAACAGGAATTGTTAGATTTGATGGATAGAATTTACGCAAAGCAAAAAGATAGAAAAGAAAAGTAATAATGCGGTTGGGGTATAGAACCAGAGTAGGTGTCCAATCTACTCACCTAGTGCGAATCTAGGCCACCGCTCCAGATTTATGCGGGATTAGTTTAATGGTAAAACTAAAGGTTTCCAACCTTTCGTCATCAGTTCGATTCTGATATCCCGCTCCATAGTCATTATTGAGAATGTGAGCGAAAGAGTAAGCAATCCCAACTGTTAGGGAACATACCCATCCTGATTAACGCAACCCACTAATCGAGGTAGAATCTTATGCTGAGAGGATTCGTAACGCCAACATCAGGAGAGTCGGTGGTAAAGTTCGAAAGAATGACCTTAAACGTCTAATTTACGACACGGCACTTAAACACATAACAGTATTCTCAATAATGACTATATAATATTATAGCGGGGTCGCATAAAGGTATTGCACCGGACCCATAATCCGGGTTTTGTTGGTTCGAGTCCAGCCCCCGCAACCACTAAGGAGATAATATGACACAGCCGAAAGTAAAAGGTGGAGTTCCACCAATTGAAATTTATACAATTCCTGGCATTGGTGAAATTCAGGATGCGAAGAATGAAGATGATGAGTTTAAGAGAATTGAAAATGAAAACAAGTGGCGTGAAGAACAGTTACTAAAAGTTAGAAACCTTACTACCTATAACTAAACCATTTACATTTTTTTAATTCTTGTTTCATGGTTTCAAATCCAACTCCTTGGTCTTTAGATGCCATTCTGGCAAATATTACCCACCTCACGGCATAGTTAGGATTTCCATCACACCATTGTTGGTACATAGTTCTTAAAGCTTGATAATTTATCATTTTAGTATTGACTTCCGTTAATTAATGATATATAATCAAGCACACAATAATATAATTGTCTAACGACAGTTTATTTATCTATCTACTTTCTATTGGAGTTACTATGAAAATTTTAGCATTTAAATTGATTACAGGTGAAGATGTTTTAGGTGAGATCGAATCTGAATCTGAAACAGAATTTGTACTTGAAAATCCTGTTGGCATTACAGTAGTTCGTGGAAAAGATGGCCAACCAAGTATTGGTTTTTCTCCTTTTCCATTACATGGTGAACAAAAATCTGGGGCAACCATTGCCATCGCTAAAAAGAATGTAGTATACTCCTATATTCCTGCTGAAGATTTTATTAGCAACTATAGTACAATTTTTGGTTCCGGTCTAATCGTACCACCACAAAAACAATTAATCACAGGTTAACTTGAGCAACTTTTACACAAATGTACAATGTTTCGGTAACAACATTCTTTATCGGGGCATTATTGATGGTAAACGAGTAAAACAGAGGGTAGAGTATTCACCCTCTCTTTACATTCCTTCTAAAAGAAAAACAACCTTCACCTCACTCGATGGTGATTATCTTGACCAAAAAATCTTTGGTGATATTCGTTCAGCTAGAGATTTCGTAAAACAATTTGATGGTGTTTCTAATGCCTCAAAAATCTATGGCCAAACTCGTTTTGAATATGCTTATATTGCAGATCAACATGCAGGTATGGTTGATTATGATTATGATAAAGTTCTAATTGCCGCAATCGATATTGAGGTTGGTTCTGAAAATGGCTTTCCTGATCCATATAAAGCAAATGAACCAATCACAGCAATTGCAATTAAATATTTGAATGGACCAATGTATGTTTTTGGTTGTGGAATCTATGAAACCCAAGGCAAAGAAATTTATGTGAAATGTAAGGATGAATATTCCTTATGTAAACAATTTATGGCTTTGTGGACCAAAAAGTGTCCCGACATTCTAACGGGTTGGAATACCAAGTTCTTTGATGAACCTTATATTATCAATCGCTTTCGTAAAATTCTTGGTGTAGATGAAACCAAGAAATTGTCACCATGGAATTATATTGGTGAACGAAAGACGGTTATCAATGGTCGACCCATGATTGCCTACAATATGATGGGTGTTGAATCACTTGATTATATTGAACTGTATAAATGGTATGCTCCTGGTGGAAAGTCACAAGAGTCCTATCGGTTGGATGCTATTGCTCAAGTTGAATTGGGTGAAGGTAAAATCTCCTATGATGAATATGATAATCTTCATTCTCTATATCGATTAAATTTCCAAAAGTTTATTGAATATAACATTAAAGACGTTGAACTCATTATCAAGTTGGAAGAAAAGTTAAAGTTACTTGAATTGGGAGTAACCTTGGCCTATGATACCAAAACAAACTTTGAGGATATCTTTGCTCAAACTCGTATGTGGGATTCAATGACGTATGCTTATCTTTTTGAGAAAAACATTATTGTTCCTCCACGAATCATCAAAGAAAAAGATGGAATGTTTGAAGGTGCTTATGTTAAAGAAGTTCAAGTTGGTATGCACCATTATATCGCCAGCTTTGACCTAAATTCACTTTACCCCCACCTCATGATGCAGTATTCAATTTCACCAGAAAATCTTGTGGAAAGAAGTTATATTGAAGATAGAAAACAAAAACTGATTGAGGAGTTAAAGTTGAGAATAGAAAGAAGTGGTGTAAATAATGTTTCGTAATATAAAAGAATTAACAACCGAAGAACTACAAAAAGAAATTCAGGCCATAGAATTATTTGAACAAGAAATTGGTAAAGTCAATGTTGAGAATATGTTGAACAAATCTATTGATACTTCTTTTCTTGGTCCGATGCAATGCACCATCACACCTAACGGCCAGCTGTTTAGAACCGACCATCAAGGATTCTTACCTAAGATGATGGAAGAAATGTATACTGATAGAAGTAAGTTTAAAAAGATGATGTTGTTAGCTCAACAGGAATATGAAAATGAAACCGATAACTCCAAAAAATATGAAATTGAAAAACGTATTGCCAAGTATAACAATATTCAGTTGGCAAAGAAAGTATCTCTCAATTCTGCTTATGGTGCTTTGGGCTCTCAGTATTTTCGTTTCTACGATCTGCGGATGGCACTTGGCGTCACTACTGCGGGACAATTAAGTATTCGTTGGATTGAGAATAAACTTAATGGTTACATGAATAAATTATTGGGTACAAAAAAACATGATTATGTTATTGCGAGCGATACTGATTCGATTTATCTTTGTCTTGCAGGACTCGTTAGAAAGGTCTATGGGGATAGAGTACTTGATCCGAACGTCATTATTAAGTTCATGGACAAAGTTTGTGATGATAAGTTGCAACCGTTTATTGATGTATCCTATCAAGAACTTGCTGATTATGTTAAAGCATATGAACAAAAGATGCAGATGAAACGTGAAGGCTTGTCCGATAAAGGTATATGGACAGCCAAGAAGCGTTACATTTTAAACGTATACAACAATGAGGGTGTTCAGTATAACGAACCACAGATGAAGGTGATGGGTTTGGAGATGATTAAATCTTCTACTCCAGCAGCAATTCGTGATAAGATGAAAGAAGCTATTACTATTATGATGAAAGGTACTGAGGAGGATATTCATGAATTTGTTAAACAAGCAAAAATAGATTTTATGAATTTACCTGCTGAAGAAATTTCATCACCCCGTGGATGTAATGGCTTGGCTAAGTATTCTGATGGACTTTCTTTATATAAATTAGGAACACCAATTCATGTAAAGGGAGCTATTTTATATAATCATCACCTTGAACAAAAGAATCTTACTAAGAAGTATCCATTAATACAAGAAGGTGAGAAGTTAAAATATACTTATCTGAAAATGCCAAATCCTTTTAAAGATACAGTTATATCTTTTCCTGGTCGTTTACCAAAAGAGTTTGGATTACAGGAATATATTGATTATGACTTACAGTTTAGTAAAGCGTTTTTGGATCCTATCAAAGTTATTCTGGATTGTATGAAGTGGAGTACAGAAAAGGTAAGTACACTTGAGGATTTCTTTTCATGACATATTTAATTTTTATGGCAGCATTCCTGTTATCAGGAATTGCTGCATATTATTCAGTAGTTGGTTTAGCACTTATTTTTGCTGGTGCATTTTGGCCAGTTGTTGTGATGGGTTCAGCATTAGAGTTTTCTAAATTAGTAACTGCATCTTGGTTATACCGAAATTGGAAGACTACTCCATTTTTATTACGAACATATTTAACACTTGCTGTTGTAGTTCTTATGCTCATCACCTCGATGGGAATTTTCGGTTTTCTGGCTAAATCACATATTGATTCCACATTAGATGCTGGTGCAAATGTGGCAGAACTTAAAACATTAAATCAGCAACAAAAAATTTCTGAAGAAAGATTGAATTATCTACTTGCTCGAGCCAAAGATCCGTCAACGGCAAGTAATCGTTTAGATAAACAGATTCAAGATACACAAAAAGAACTTACGGCAATTAACAAAGATAGATTGCCATTATTAAAAGTATCCACTAAATTGACAGCCGATATTGGTCCAATCAAATATGTGGCAGACATATTCTTTGGTGATGGTGATGGAGCCTTGGATCAAGCAGTAAGACTGGTAATCTTTATGATTATGCTTGTATTTGACCCGCTAGCTGTGTTATTATTGGTAGCTGGAAACATATCCTTAAAGCAAAAAGATAAAGTGGTTCAGGTTGAGAAGGAAGTTTTGGAAACCAAAGAATGTGTTGAAAAAATAAATCCTAAATCTGAAAAGTTGAATGAAGTTGTTATTGAAATAGAAAAAGATGATCCAGAAATAAAAATTCCAGTATTTGTGAATCAGTTATATGAAACAGAAACCGTGCATACAGGTCCAGGTAGATATGAAGAGCGTAGAGTTCCTGTTAGAAACCTAGAACCTAAGTATGACTATGATGCAGAATTAGCATTTCGTGAAAAGGAAAATAAATGAGTATATTAGATAAAATCAAAAAGAATAGTAGTATTAAAGATTCAGCTATTCTATCCAAATCAAAGTTCTTTACACAGAAGGACATGATTCCAACCTCGGTGCCCATTATCAATGTGGCATTAAGCGGTAAATTAGATGGTGGTTTAACACCAGGTCTTACAATGTGGGCAGGTCCATCCAAACATTTTAAGACAGCATTTTCATTATTGATGGCCAAATCATACTTGGACAAATATCCTGATGCAGCCCTTTTATTCTATGATTCGGAGTTTGGAACGCCGCAGTCTTATTTTGATTCCTTTGGTATTGACACTAATCGTGTGTTACATACCCCTATTACTGATATTGAAAAACTGAAAATTGATATCATGCAACAACTCAATGAAGTTGAGCGTGGTGAACATTTAATTATTGTAGTCGATTCGATTGGTAATCTGGCATCAATCAAAGAAGTTAATGATGCGTTAGAAGGTAAAACTGTTGGTGATATGTCGAGAGCCAAGGCAGTCAAATCATTATTTCGTATGGTAACTCCACATTTGAATCTTAAAGATATTCCAATGATTGTAGTAAATCATACTTACATGGAAATTGGTATGTTCCCTAAAGCCATTGTTGGTGGTGGAACGGGATCATATTATTCAGCCGATAATATTTTCGTTATAGGCCGCCAGCAAGAAAAAGAAGGTACTGAGGTTATTGGTTATAACTTTATTATTAATGTGGAGAAATCGAGATATGTCCGTGAAAAATCTAAAATACCTGTTACTGTTCGGCATGATGGTGGCATTAGCCGCTGGAGTGGGTTACTTGATATATCACTTGATGGTGGATTTGTTGTTAAACCATCTAATGGTTGGTACTCAAAGGTGGACGAGGATGGCGTCATAGAAGATAAGAAGTATCGTATCAAAGAAACTGATACTGCTGATTTTTGGATGCCAATTCTGAAAACCAAAAAGTTCCAAGAATTTGTACAAAGTAAATACCAGATTGCTGCCGGTGATATTATGCAAGGTGGATCCGAAAATCTATTTGATGATATTGTTACTTCAAACGGAGTCGAAGATGATTGAAGGAATTGATTATTGTTTTATCTACCCAAAAGAGGATTCACAAGGTGTTAATATTAAATTTTTGGATGGACCTTATAAAGATACCATATTTAAGTTCGGTAAGGTAAAGTTTGAAGAAAAAGATGAACAGATGTATTTACTTTTTGGTTACGATGTGTTAGAATCCACCGTAGATAAACCAAAGAAACTAGAAAAAGATGAAACGTTTAAGAATTATATTGGTGATTTACTTGTCGAACTTATGTCGGCTAACATTGAGCAGGAATTAATTGATGAAAACATTAGCTGAATATCATGAATCCATTTTTCGGCCTGACACTTATGGTTTCGGAACAGGCAAAGTAATGGCTGGAGTTTTATGTAATAAATGTAAAGTAGAACTTTATTATCAAAATCCTAACATGGTTCTCGCTTCTATTCCCCCAAAACGAACAGTAGTTTGTCCGGAATGTCATGATGTGTCCTACAAGATTGAAGGATAAGTTTACAAAGTAGGTGGGTATTCCAGTACCGTGACCTACACCTTTATTTATAATGGAAAGATATGAAATTAGAGCAAGCCATATTAAAAACCCTAGTCTATAACGAGGACTATTTAAGAAAAGTATTACCGTTTATTAAGCCTGAGTATTTCTCAGACAGAACCGAGAGAACATTATTTAATGAAATTACATCATTCACGGAAACTTACAATTCTCCAGCAACGACTGAAGCGTTGTCAATTGCCGTCAAAGAAAAGAATAATCTCTCGGATGATGAAGTACAGAAGTGTGAAGATTATATCAAAGAAATTGAGATTAATCGCAAAACAGAAACCGAGGTACAATGGCTTATTGACAAAACCGAAAAGTTTTGCCAGGAAAAAGCAATTTACAATGCTGTATTGGGGAGTATTTCAATTCTCGATGGTAAGGACAAAAGCAATGATAAAGGTGCGATTCCCAAAATATTATCGGACGCTTTGGCCATCTCTTTCGATACAACCGTAGGTCATGATTATTTAGAGAACTCCGATGATCGATATGAATTCTATCATAGAAAAGAGGAACGAATTCCTTTTGACTTGGACTGCTTCAACAAGATTACAAAAGGTGGTCTACCCGCTAAAACTCTCAATATTGCTCTTGCTGGGACTGGTGTTGGTAAATCTTTGTTTATGTGTCATGTGGCAGCAGGAGCAATGGTACAAGGTAAAAACGTATTGTACATTACTCTTGAAATGGCTGAAGAAAAGATTGCTGAAAGAATAGATGCAAACTTGTTGAATGTTTCACTTGACGATTTGATGGATTTACCAAAAGATATGTATGATAAGAAGGTTGCTCGAGTTAAAGAGAAAACCACAGGTAAACTCATCATCAAAGAATATCCAACAGCATCAGCTTCGACCACTCACTTTAGGACTTTACTAAATGAACTTAATCTCAAAAGGTCGTTTGTACCTGATATTATCTTTATTGATTACCTTAATATCTGTTGCTCTTCTCGTATCAAGGCTGGTGCGAATATTAACTCTTACACTTACGTTAAATCAATCGCAGAAGAACTTAGGGGTCTTGCGGTTGAACATAATGTTCCTATTGTATCTGCTACACAAACTACCAGAAGCGGATTCACATCGAGTGATCCTGGATTGGAGGATACGAGTGAGTCGTTCGGGTTGCCTGCAACCGCTGATTTGATGTTTGCTTTGATTTCTTCTGAAGAATTGGAAGAAATGGGTCAGATGATGGTTAAACAATTGAAGAATCGATATAATGATCCGTCATATTACAAACGATTTACTATTGGTGTTGATAGAGCAAAGATGAAATTGTTTGATGTTGAGCAATCCGCACAACAAGGCATTACTGATGCTGGCCACCAAGGTGTCGGTTCTCATAATAAAATCCAACACGGTAAAAAGAACTTTGAAGGATTTAAGGTATGAAAAAAATACTAGTGACCGGTGGTGCTGGTTTTTTAGGCAGTCATCTATGTACAAAATTAGTATTGGAAGGACACCATGTTCTTTGTGTAGATAATTATTTTACTGGTAGTAAAAAGAATATAGAATATTTACTAGAGTATAAAAACTTTGAAGTGATTCGACAAGATATTTGTTTTCCACTTTATGTTGAAGTGGATGAAATTTATAATCTGGCTTGTCCAGCATCACCCGTTCATTATCAACACGACCCAATTCAAACGATGAAAACGAGTATCTTGGGTGCATATAATATGTTGGGTTTAGCTAAACGAACTGGTGCAAAGATTCTACAAGCATCAACATCAGAAGTTTATGGTGATCCGCTTGAACATCCACAAACCGAAGAATATTGGGGTAATGTAAATCCAATTGGTGTTCGATCTTGTTATGATGAAGGTAAACGTGCAGCAGAAACCTTGTTTGTAGACTATGCAAGAAAGCATAATGTTAATGCAAAGATTATTCGCATATTCAACACATATGGTCCTAAAATGGCATCGAATGATGGTCGAGTTGTTAGTAACTTTATTCTTCAAGCACTTAAAGGTGAGAATATTACAATTTATGGTGATGGTTCACAAACAAGAAGTTTCTGTTATGTTGATGACTTAATCAATGGTATTACAAAAATGATGAATTCAAATATTATGGGACCAATCAATCTCGGTAATCCAAATGAATTTACTGTGTTAGAATTAGCTGAATCAATTATTAAATTAACTGGTTCAAAAAGTAAAATTGGTCAATTTTGGGAATTACCTGAGGATGATCCAAAACAAAGACAACCTAATATTGCAAAAGCAAGAATGTTTTTAAATTGGGAACCCAAAGTACAGTTAAAAGATGGTTTAATTCAAACAATAGGTTATTTTAAAAGTACATTATGATATTAACTAGAGAACAAGCTCTACATTGTTCCAAAACCTTCCATGATTACTTTAGTAACATTGGAAGTACCGAAGAATACATGCGTGACGAGAAGTTGAAAAATCTTGATAATTTACCATCATCATTATTTCCACGGGAAGATGATTTATTTTCTGATTTTTCCATGCATCCAAAGGATATGGACATTGAGGTATTGGAGATTCCAGGTGAAACATGGGAAACATTACTTTCCATTACCTCTTCCCACATCAATAAAGCACCAGTTGGTAAGAATGTACAGTTGGCAGTTAGGGAAAAGAACTCAGGAAAGATTCTAGGATTCATTCGGTTAGGTTCACCAGTCATCTATATGAAACCCCGAAATGAACTCTTGGGACAAGTTTGGATTCAACAGGAAGATACAGCCAAACGATTTAATACTGCTACGATGATGGGATTCGTTATTGTACCAGCACAACCATTTGGATTCAATTACCTTGGCGGTAAACTTCTATCTGCCATTTGTACCAGTCATACCGTCAGAGAAATTTGCAATAAGAAATATGGTATGAATTTGTGTCTATTTGAAACTACCAGTTTATATGGTACTACCAAAACAGTATCACAATATGATGGCATGAAACCCTATATTCGTTTCCGTGGATTAACCGAATCTGATATGGTACCCATGATGCACGGACAAAGATACCATGACTTAAAAGATTATGTGGAGAATATTACTGGAGATTTATTAGCAGGTGATACATCAAGTACCAGTAGAAAACTAAGAACCTTTACCAAGATTATTGCTCTCACCAAAGCGGCCTTAAAAGGAACAACCGAAGGTGATGAGTTTAATGTAACGATTGAGAACGCTAAAAAGTTGACCGAGAAGAAAAGGTATTATACATCCGATTTTGGGTATAATAACACCGTGGATTATATGAACTGTAAAACGGACACATTGGTTCCTGGTCCCAATTACGAGAAACATGAATTGAGTAACATCATTGAGTGGTGGCGGAACAAAGCTATAAATAGATACGAAACTCTCAAGACTGAGGGTAGGTTGAGGACAGAATTAGAAATCTGGACTTCGGGTAAAGACATTCAAATTATTAGGTAA
>Ga0208255_100065_pt1 | contig 15220 bp, 21 predicted proteins | sample CryBogCBH06Jun08_FD_184600 | JGI IMG/M metagenome (GOLD analysis project Ga0208255, IMG submission 184600) | Freshwater microbial communities from Crystal Bog, Wisconsin, USA - CBH06Jun08 (SPAdes) | ecosystem: Environmental > Aquatic > Freshwater > Lake | place: Crystal Bog, Wisconsin, USA... | reverse complement strand
TTTCTATACCCACATTTATGTCTTCCTCGTTTTGTTCTGTCGTCCACATTATCTTGGACTGTTCCCAATTTAAGATGATCTGGATTTACGCAAGCAGGATTATCACACGAATGCCGAATCAGCAAACCTTCGGGAATTTTGTTCTTATACAATTCGTATGAGACACGATGTGCTCCACAATGTTTTCCATTAATTTTAAATCGTCCGTATCCCCATCTATCCTTACATGCAGTCCAGTTCCAGCATCCGTCTGTCTTGACAACTTTGGTAAGAAACCTCTGCTCCATGTTTGCTATTCTATAACATAGAAAAGACAATCCGTTTTCAAAGACTTATATTTGCATTAAAACTCCACGAACATCCTGCACTACAATTCCTTTAAGTTTCTTGGTATGCAGAGTATTGTTTTTGACCTTTGAAATACTCATTGGCGACACATTGTATTTAGACGCAATATCTTTCTGCGTCATTCCTTTTTTAATCAATTCGTGTATTTCGCTCACCTGATTGGATGTAAGTTTGTAAGGCATTTATATATATATTAGACAATTGGTTGCGTATACCAGTTTGTGCAAGAATCCAAATAAATACTTGTTCCTGCAATGGTATAACTTGGAGATCCATTGCGTTGAATTGTAAAAGTCAATGATGTAGTTTGAACGGTTAATGTAATCTGCTGTTGTAAGTTTAAATAAAAGTTTACAACACTGCCGGTTCCAAAAGGTGCTTGTGTCCAATCTTGTGATAATTTAATGCACCCAGGCGTATAATCGGTTAATGCAGTGCGAGAATGTAATTCAGTCGGTTGTTTAGATGCATCGCCAGGTGCCGTGCAACAAACAGCAAATCCATTCGTTCCGTCTGCGAGTTTTGCTGGAACGCCTAGTCCAGTGGCTGTTCTTAGATTCCAATTTAATGAAAACTGGTATCGTTGTCCTACTGTAAGACCTGTAAGCGTAATAGACCTAGCAACACTCATATCTTGAGCAATTGTATTGATTTGAAATGATGCAGGAGCAGGAGTCGCAGGTTGTATGCTACGCCATAATTGAGAGTTCTTATTTGAATAAGCCTCGTTAATAAGAATAGACATTTATATATAGACTCTATATTTTCTTTGGAACAAATGTCGCTATTAAAAGTTGTGATGGTTTGAAAAAAGGCCATGTTAATCCTTGCATTTCTGTATCAGACGCGGGAACACGCCTCCAATTACTCCTTTTAACAATAATATCAGATTCCGGAACAGGGGGAGCAATATAAGGCGGACGAACATATTGGATACTTCGGTCTGGTAAATTAGGGATATACTCCGGAGGCAAGGATTCAGGTTCGATGGGAATAATCACACAACGAGTCGTATTTTTACGCTCTGGTAGATTAGGCACATATATAGGAGTTTCAATTATAGGCTCAATCACTGGCGTGTAGATTGTAGGAATCCACACATCAGTAGTTATTATTGGGGCAGACATTTACATTTATATAAGATTTAATTCGACTTTCAATTCCTGTAATTTAGGACAAGGGCAATCCTTAAGCTTATCTAATATAGAATAACGAGACATTGTTTCAAGAGGATATTCATTAATTTTCTTACAACCATGTTTACGCATCATTTGTATGATTTCTTGCGTTTCCATTACTTCTTACTGCGAGAATGTTTTATAGAGGGTTCTTCTTCCTTTTTATCTTCCTTCTTCACAGCACGGACTTGTTTCTTCTCTACTGCTACTACCTTCTTTACAACAGCCTTTGGAACCTTATCTTTCTTTAGCTCTTTCTCTACATGCTCCTCTTCCTCGTGAAGTTCCTTTTCAACCTTCTTTTCACGACGAACCTTTGCACGCTCGAGCTCGGCAACTACATCAGCTTTCTTCATACGACTCACAGCTGGGACATGCTCCTTCCGATGGTCGCGAAGCATTTCACGAAGTTCATGAAGTGACATTTTGTTATATTCTATCACAAGATAATTTTTACACAACAATTATTCCCGTTTTATCCAAAAATAGTAGAAACGAGCGTTGGCGACGGAGTTACAAATTGTAGACTTTCACTCTTAGTTTGTATTTGAATAGTTAGAGAATCGTAATCAGAAATACCATACATATTTATAGGGATGTTTGTAGCAGATCCATCGCTCACAAAAGGAAAAGTTATTGTTATAATTTGATCTGTTACAAATGTAGCATTTGAAAAGAATGAAATACCAGAATAAAATACTCCAACCGAATTCGTATAATTGATAACAAATGCTATTGGTAAATAAGTAGATCCACTTGTATATACAGAATCACTAATAGTAACGCTAAAAGATATAATTGCAACATAAGCACCAGGATCAGAAAACAATGCATTGTCTAATTCATAAATGGTAGCATATCCACCTTTTGAAAGACTATATGTAGAAGCACTTGCAGGAGATATGCCTATCAGCGTATTACTGGGAGCAGTATAATTACCGGAACTCCATAATTGTGTAGCAGGATTTGCATAAGCCTCCTTAATTAATATACTCATTTACTTACAGTAAATATTTTAAACACTCGTAAATATGGTAGGAGTTTGTATCGCAATGCCTGTATACACTAAACTTTCACTTATAGTAGTTACATTAATATATGTGTTATATCCGGATTCATTCGTAATATAACAAACTAATCCTGCATCGGATCCATCAGATACAAAAGGTAATGTCAAAATAACTGGAATACCATTTGGATAAGTAATAGCATCTGTAGGCAATGGATATACTAAATTGTATCCACAATAAAAATTGTCAATACCATTAATTGCCGACATCGTAACTACTAATTGAATTGGATTAGGAGATCCAGGATCAATATCACGAGGATCTATATATACAGTAAATGACAGCGTTGCATTGTAAGATCCAAACGGGATACTATAAGAGGAAGGAGGAGTAGTATACAATAAAACAGGGATAGCATTCTGTATAAAATAATTTGTAGTTGTTCCCACAGGATTACCTACAATGATTGGATAATTAGAAACAGAAGAAACAGACGACCATAATGGCGTTTGTGGATTGACATACGATTCTGTTATCAAAATACTCATTTGCTTATAGCAAATATCTTTTTTCCGCACGCTTCGTGCGCATTTGCTTCTACGCAGGAATAAAATATTGAGTAACAGATGTGGGAGAAGAACTCGTTTGAATAATAGCTTCAGATGTCGTAACAATTACAAAATATGTTTCAGAACGATTAGGATTTGTAACTGTGAACTCAATTGAAGTATTGCTACCATCATATATAAATGGTAAAGACATCCAAAGAAGAAGGGATGGATTAGGATTATTGATTTGGGTTGTATCAGTAATATATTCTATCCCGGAACTATAATTTTTAAAGTTCAAACCGAATATTAATGGAAAAGGAGTCGTTGTAGTTTCTCGGTATGTCACATCTGCAATATAAAAGCAATATATACAATTATACGATGCTCCTGTAATAAATCCGCCAGTATCTGCAAATGTTAATGCAACTTGTGTATTAGCTGGAATAGTATAACCATTACCACTGTCAAATCCATCAGTTGCAAATATAGCGGGTAAAGGTGCCGGAACACTTCCATTAGTAGCCCATAACTGCTGGTTAGGATTTGCATAGCTTTCATCAATTAAGATACTCATTTGTCTATAGCAAATATCTTTTTACACGACGCTTCGTCGTCATATCTTTATCTTAGTGCGATATATTTCTCCATTGATATTATCTATGACTATCCAATGATGATCTTCCGTCAATGCCTTGTATTCACGAATCTTATCCGTCATCTTTCCTTTCAAGTAGGAACTTAAATACATTTTGATTGTCTTCTCAATCTGCTCCTCACTATTGACTCGTCCAAGAAATACATAATTCAAATTACCACGAGTCGCCGAGTTTAGTAACACAGGAGACTGAATGCTGATAATCGCAGATAAATTGGAATTACGATAAATCGCCAATAGCTTCAATAATTCCTTATCAAACTTTCCCGTTACAATATCATCTAATACTGCTAAGAATGAAAATGTATTGTCAGTCTCCTTATTGATGTCATACATATCTTTGACTAATTTTGGACTATATACGGGGGACCGAATCAAGTCCTTCATGCTGTCATAAATTGGATTGTGAATAGAATTACTCATCAATACCTTGAAATGTTTACGAAAATATTTATCCAATACATATTTTAGAAATGTAGTTTTTCCACTTCTCGTGGACCCAAGAAAACATAAACTCACTCCTCCATTTTTGGGAAGCTCAAATTCAAAATCTCTATCTTCTATTTCATCGGTTGTTCTGGCGACCCGACTAGGCATCTTATATATAAAGACAATATTTTTTTGTAGTGTTTTAAGTAAATGCGCACGAAGCGTGCGGAAAAAAGATATTTACTGTAAGTAAATGAGCGGACTCAATCTGTTACGAGCGATGACCGAGAACAGAAAGAAACAACACCTTGATGTAGCTCCTATTGTCCCTATGGGTTCTACGGCACCCAAATGTCATCCAGGCTCTCGTGCATTCAAATTACAAATTATTCATGATATCATGGATCCCGAAGATGGACAAACATTGGCTGATGTAAAAGCAGATATGAAAAAACATTTTGAAGCACTTGTCAAAAAATGTATTGATGCAGATTGTTCGGAAGATGAAGAATAGGTCCCGAGGATAGTTTCTGGCGATAACACAAAATGCATCTTAGATTAGAAGTTGGTCCGAACGATTTATACCGAATTGTAAATACCATTACAAACCGATATAGTGCTTGGATGCCTGAAGACGAAGCTGGACTTGTATTTGAGGAGATGCTTCGCGAACACTATAATTTAGAATTACACGAACCTCACAAACTGCATTTATCAACAAGAGATATGAGAAGTCTTCAATCTATGTATACAAAAGCAAAACACTGGGGTAATCAATGTAATGCATCTGATTTTTATTTTGAAGCAATTAAGGATTTATATGAAATTGCTATGGAAGACCGAAATCCGCCTTTACACGATATTGCAAAAAGGTTTATATCACTTTCCGTAGATGAAATAAAGGGACACGAAAGTGAAACTGCGAGTGAATAAAAAAGAAGCGTTAAGACAAATGCCCTATCGTATTATTCATGTAGGTGATAAGTTCGCAGTGGAAAATATGTATACCAAACAGAAACATGGTTGGACTACCGAAGCAAAGGCACACGCTCAAATGCGTCTTCTACAAATGTTACTTTCAAAAGAAAAAGGTAGATATGAGTAATGATAAAGGGTTGTATACAATGTGCGTTCAAAGAATGTCCTTGGAACGCACAGTGTCCTATTTTTATTATATCAGAACGAAGCGTTGTTCTGGCGACCCGACAAGTTAGACCGATTAACGCCGAGAAAAGCACGAAGAAGTTGATACCTCCTTTACCAATCCACGAACACCTAAAACAATCTTTTGGTCTACCGAAGGTAACTCAGAAACAATCCACGAAGCAATCCGCATCTCAATCATCTGTAACAGAAGTAGAGCATCGCCCTTTGTAGTGGGCTTTTTTAACAATAAGTCAGATAGCAGAGTAGTTAGTTCTTGAATCAACGCTGGTGTCTCCATTTATTGTATAGAATGTATTTATATTACCAGGGTTTAATCCGTTTTCATCTTAAACCCTCAGAAAACATAATCGCATGTGCCTTGAGATAGTGCGATAACACCGTTGTAGACATAGGATACATGGAGAGTATAGTTTGTGCCTGAAGGAGCACCTGCGGGGATGGTGAACTGTAGATTGACAATACCGTTGGTAATAGGTAGACCGGCCATGTATGTTGAGTGTGCCGTGGGACCCGCAAACGACTGTCCGAAGGGGAGCACGGACCAAGCAGGAGCAAATGGTGTAGTATCCACCACATTGCCTCCATTCGGCGTAAGAATAACTGAGTTGACCTGCGAGGGAGTCTTACCATTCACCAGTGACCACAGCTGATTGGAACCAAAGTCTGAACGCTGGTATTGATCGCCAGCATACTGGACCACTACATTCTCAAGCTGATACCACTTGAAAGGATTGACGATATTAGCTACCGTGCCCCCAGCAGGGATATCAGACGATGCCTGGAGCCAGCAGTGAAGCTCGCGAACTTCACCGGAACGAAACGATTATACCCTGGTTTTCACCATATTTTAAAGGGTCTAGACCATTTCTTCTGCTATCATCTGCGATTGTCAGTCGCATCAAGCACAAAACCGTATGGCCGTTCAGGTTCTCCACTGCCTAACATATCGGCATAGAGGAGCTTCCACCCGCGTTATCCAATCTTATACATTCTTAACCATTGGGAAGCGTCATTAACGCTGGTCTCCTTTCACCTTTCGGCTGAGGATGGTAGTATAAGCTCTAAGGAACTTCGTGGTATGATGTTAATTCATCAAGATTTTTAAGCACTATTTTATTTAATAGCACACGAGCAATTTACCCGTAAGTGTGACCTGCTGAGTCGCCGAAGGACCGACTGAAGGCGATGTTAGCGTAATAGGATTCTCCTGCTGGATGAAGCGAATAGGATATGTAAGCGAGTGCGATGTCATATCAGTTCGGCGAGCAAGAGCATCTCCCTGGTTCGCCAGCATCACTTGCTGGACCTGGAACTCGGCCGAAGATAGAGCAGTAGGAATACTCGCTGTAGAACCACCCGTAGCCACCGAGAATATGGAAGGAAGCGAGAAAAGTTCAACAGTGACCTGAATCTGCTGGGTAAGAAGATCACTTGGGAACGGCGGGGGCTTACCATCCACTGAAGGCACGCAGTGAGGAAGAGGAAGCCAGAGATAGGCATAGTTAATATTCGCGAAATCATTGGCCGTTGTGGAGTTATATCCAGAAAGTGCAGTGCCTCCTAGAGTTAGTAGAGCATCACGGCTAGCACCATCAGTCGCCTGGGATAGAACGGCCTGTAGGACCTGCTGACCGGTCATGAAATACTGGGGAGATCCGCCGTAACGCCATGAGATTTGCTTAATGAGAGAATATCCCCAGCCGGCAGGAAGACCCAGAGAGGCATACCCAGTTCCAGTAATAGGGGGGAGCTGTAGTGAACAAATAACATCGCCGACGCCATTATTGGGAGGAATTGTAAACACATTCGTGCCTGAGCTAAGATTCGTAAATGCCTGGACATACTTGGTGTTGGTAGTGGTGCGGAAACATGCCTTCTGGGCGGTCTCCGGGTCGGGATAATAGCACTATCCCACCTTTGCTTTCACAAAGGAGTAGACTATACCTTCCGGAATCATAGAGATTGATTAATTCTCTCATCCGCTCTGCTGGTAGTCGTTGGGACATATTCCGTAACCTATCATATCGGTTTTAGGAACAGTCTGCGGATTATCCAATTCTTGAAGTTTTTACCATTGGGAAGCGACATTACCGCTGTTCCCCTTTTACTTTTAAGTATAGGGTGGTATTCAAGACTCTAAGGAACTTCCCGCATATCGCAGATAAGCAATGACTTATTAATCATCACATACCCCTACTTGAGGTCGACACACTTTCCTGGGCGAACGAGTTGTTGGACGGATTCAGTCAAAGAAGATTCCATTTCGTTTGTTATACTTCTTTACAAAGAAAAAATATTATACATTTAACAAAGGATGGAAGGAATTATCAAAGATACAATGGCGAATGTTCATCGACCAGTCCACATGCGAGGAATTGATGGTTTAATCGTGAAGACAACAGGAATGACCTCGGGTTCGCCCACTATCGAGGGAGTTATTGCTGACACCAAGCACGCGATTCACGACAAGAAAGTTCCCGAACTTCACAAGGTTCATCATGTGGGAAAGACACAGGCTCGGTCCATGGGTCAAGTGCCTTTTGCAGGCAAGATGTATTAGCTTTCATTTTTTAATCTCTATGTAATTATAAATGTCGTGGGCGTCCTATGCAAACTATTCTGCTCACGGACAGAAGCCAATTCCAATTCTACAGACGACTCTGCAGGGTATTCATAAGAGTTCCACACCTGAGGGCATTGTAGCGGAGACAATTGCCGGCCACTACAAACCGCTAAAAAAGATTGTGAAGGAAACTGGTTCGGAAGATTTTGAGGAGAGTGCGACCAATATGCTCCGCTTCAATCATAAGTCTACAAAGAAACTTGTGGGAAGCGATTAAATCAGGTTACAAATGTAATCTGCCGTTTTTCTGGCGTGGTTCTGGCGCCCCGACAAGATAAGACAAGTTAGTCCTCGGAACATAGAATGGAGCAATTCCAGGCAAATGAGCTTTGATAATCAATCGTGCTTTGAATAGTTGCGTATGTATAATCACTTGGAGGAGTTCCCGATAGATATGTGTCTGGTGAATAGTTCACTACAATATGCGTTGCATCGGGAATGGAATTAATTGTGACCGTGCCGTCAAATCCTCCTACACCGCCATCCAGTCCTGAAATCACTGCGAACTGAGAGAGTTGAAATCCCGTAGAAGTAGATACTGTATAGTTGACCGTATTTGCAGTCATACGAGATCCTACTAATGATAAAATTATGCCTGTTGGTGCTATGCTGTATAGAACTGTTACTGAATTACCTGACACAACTGTGACTCGTCCAGTTGTATTAAATCCTGTGCCTCCTGTAGTCCCTGAAATACTTACGGTTTGACCTACTGCAAATCCTAAGGTTCCAGCGGGACTTGGTAATAAATAGACGACAGTATTTCCAACAGGTGCGAATGTGCTTGAAATAGTAGAAGTCGTATATGTGGCTCCTGAAATGTGAGATACTACTGTTCCCGATGAATATGGACCCCATAGATCTGCCATAGAACGACCTTGCGAGTCAAACAATTCAAATCGTAAGTTTCCAATTGGCTGTGTATGTTCCCAACGAATCTGCTTTGGATACGGGAATTGACGATATAGGGTGAAGGGCGTTACACCGTTGACTCGGTCATCCCAAGTCGTTTGAGGTGTAGAAGTTTGAGTGACTGCTCCCTGATTTGACGAATTAATGGTTGCAGTTCCAGTTGCAGTGCCGGATACGACAGCACCATATAAAACATCCATTACCGTCGCACTTATAATTATAGCGTTTCCTACATTGGTTCCAGTCCAGTTGATTCCTCCTGTAAGACCTGAAATACTTACTAATGCACCATTGCTAAATCCAGCAGTAGACGCCACCGTATACCGAACCGTATTTTCATCAATAAGAACATAGGTTGAAGATGTCGTTGATGCATAGGTAATATTGTAATAATTTGTGCTAACAAGCGCCTGTGAAGGAACATCATCATCAAGATAAATCCGTGCAATCATATCACGCACAATAGGAGCGGAAGTAGAATCTTTCTGTAACATATTGTTCGTAAGTTGAGAACTGACAAGATCCACATATTCCGTGGCACGCAAATCAGGAATACCCGTTAGCATTGATATGACTCCTGGTGATCCAAGTGTGGGCAATGCTAACATATCAAATAATTGACGCTGACTGCCGGATGTAGGAGTAAACCAAAATGGATACGGTGATGAGAAATACATTAAATCGTCTTCTTTCGGAAAATTAATTTGCACTGTAAATCCTGGAATACCTGGAACTGTTGGCGTTCCATCTACGATCAATGCCTGCATTGCAGTGGCGATATCTTCGGCTCCATAGAAACCATCAAACAAAGTCACTGGAAAAGTGTATGTTGTTCCTGCATTAATATAACTTATATTCACTGTGTTATTACCCCATGCTTGTGCGAAGTTGGGAATCGTCCAGTTCATGCGAAATTCGGTCATCGCAATGCGACGAAAGTAACCATTCATAATTGCCTGATTCTTTTGAATAAGAATACTAAACGGATTTGTAGGATTTGTTCTGCGAGATGCCCAATCCTTGTATCTGTCGTTTGAACTGATGCCGAGCAATGTTGTGCTTGCAGGTCGCACAATAACAGTATTGACATCGTCACCTTGTCCTTTGATATATTTCTGCATTTATGTATTATGCATGAGAATATTTATTCGTAAATTGCGAGATCTGATGTTCTGAATAAAGTTTCAATACTGAAAACCAATCAATATCTATGAAATGATAATTAGAATGCGTCACATGAATGTGTGATGCAAATCGTCCCATAAGCATGTAAAGAGGGTCGCCGGATTTATAATAGCGGGTATTACCTGAATTGTGTAGATCTTTGGGTTGGATCGCGGGATTAAAGGATACTGCGTGATGTGCGATGCCGTCTGCTATAAGTTGGTCGCAAATAGCACCGCCCAAGGAGTGTCCTGTAAATGTGATGTGCACGACACCGTGCGTTCCTTCTATACCTTCGCGTATACAAGTTTCAATGAAGTTCTTATCTCGTTTATATCGTTCGGCAGTAGCAAGATGATTAACTACAAGTAATGCACAGGCTTGCACATCATCGTGACGAGTAGGAATTGTTCCACGAATTGCAAATACAAAATCTGTATGTCCTGGCTTGTAATGAGCGTATAGAAATACAGAATTACAAGTTCGTTGTAATTTATACTCGCCAACCATTTCCTTTTTTTGACCGTAAACATTTTGTATCATCTTTGCAAAGGTTGCGTTTTGCATATTATTATAACATCCAAGAATATTTAGTGTCGTATTCTTTTGTGGCAATATCTATATTCTTTTGATAACCCATCTTTTTCCAATCTAATTTATATACTCTTGCTTCTATTCGTTCTTTTCTTAATTTAGTTCTTTCAGTTAATGATTTCTTAGCGTAATCAGTTTTGATATTATTATCCATTATATATTTTTTATATAATGCGAAGTTCTTTCTTTCTCTTATATCAAATGGTGTTTTTTCCCATATTGCTAATTTGCCTTCTTCTATTGCTTGATTTCTAGCATATGAATCCGCTTTGCTTTGTAATTTATCATCGTCTAATTTTTCTTGTTTTATAATTGGATCATATTTTGCTTTGAGTTGTTCATGTGTTTGAGTTAATTGTTCTTCTCTCTTTTCTCCTTCTTTATTTCTGCGTTTTTCTATATCTTTTATGTAATCAGTTGTTCCATCAAGTTTCATTTTATAAATATCCAATCCTGTATAATATGTTATTTTAGATTTCCATGCTCTTGGTTCTCCTTGGAATAATGCATTATATTGTGCCATTATACCATCTAACATATCTTGATGTGTTTTAAAATAAAAACTTGATATAGGCTTACTTACATTTTCGGCTATTTTATCTTTTATAAAATCTGGAACTTTATAGGTAACAGTTTCTGTTTTTTCTCGTGCTTTCTTTTGTTCTTCCGTTTCACCAGATGGTGGTTTGAATAATTCATCACCAACAGATGTTACAACAGTCTTTACAACTTCCTTTGCTAATTCTTTTCCAAGAGCTACTGCTAAATTGCCAAAAAAAGCACCCAAATCTCTTGAACCGGCATGAGGGTCTTGGAACTCAACAATATATTGTTTTTGGACATCTTCAGCATAATTTAAAACAGCAGTAAAAGCAATATCGTCTTCAATCATTTTATCATATTCTAAACGACCAACAGACCCTGGATATCTTGCTCTTAAATATTGTCCATATTCCTTTTCTGCTTCTTTATCATATAGAGCAAATGGTGGCCTTAGCATTGGTTGTTTAATTGTTTCTGATCTTGCTTCTGCTTCATCTTTCTTTCGTTCTTTGACTTCTCGCAATGATGGGAGATCTATTCTCATTTCTTTTGGTGGTGCTAAACCCATTTCTTTTGGTTCTGGTATTAAACTCATTTCTTTTGTCTTTGGTATTAATCCCATTTCCTTTGGTTTAGTTTCAGGCACATGTGGTGGGATTTCAGGTTTGAGTTTATTTACTAAAAGATCCAATGTTTTTATTACCTTTTCTTCTTCCTTTTGTTTTGCAATATCCGGTAGTTTTCCTCCGATCGCATTTTGGCTTCCAAGATTTGTCATGACCCGAATACCTCCTTGTTCTGTGGCGGTATCGATATGCGGTTTCGTAGCTCTTCTTTCTCCGTGTTTATTGCGAATTAGACCAACTTTCGCATCAAATAAATACCTGTCCATTTATAATATGGACTTAGATAATTTAATCGCACCTGGATTCACAGGACTCTTAGTTAGTGTAATGTATGCGTTGTATAAAATATTCAAACACAGCAATTGCCGTAGTCGCTGTTGTGGGTATGTTTCAGATGTGCGAGTGGATCTATCACCGCCGGGATCCGTAAGCAAGCCTTTGATAGATGTTTGAAAACGGAATCGTCGCAGACACCCCCCCCCATAAGTTTAATGGTTTAAATATATTCTATGAATGAATATAAATGGTCAAGGTCGTCCCCCCTCCAACAATGATACGACGCCGAGGTCGCAATATCATGACTATCCGTCTTGATGAACCTACGACTATTGTTACGGGTCGGCGTAAGCTTCGCAAGGGCATTTCTAATTTGCCCCCGATGTCTAATGCAATTATTCAGCTACAGCAGATTGCAAAAGAGACTACTGAGCGTAATGCAATCAGGCGGTCTCGTGCTGAATTTACCAAAGTTGTTCGTGAGATCCGTGAAAAGACGATTCATGTAGACGAGAGGTTTGATGCTGACCCCTACGCATTCCTATGGTCTATCTTTCTAACCTATTGGAAGCGTCCTTTTCGTGTGTCATGGAATGGAAAGACGAAGAGTTTCTCATTGAATCAAGATACACAAACGAATGCATTTGATAAGTTCAAGCATACATTTGTAAAGAACAGTGATGACTGGGAAATTGAAAATGGAGATGTTTTAGTCATATCGGCATTGAAGAAAGTAGAAGGTCGCAGAATGACTCAATCCTTTGCAGAAGGACCGGTTCATTGTGTATTGACCCCAATTCGTTCGTTATGGGAACACTCTAATTCTCGTCAGCGTTCTATGGTTTTAGAGCGGATTGAAAAATGGGAAAAGAAGACTGGAAACGCTCCTGTTCCCGAATCGCAAATGGAGAAACTTGGCGTGAATTTGTTGACAAAGATAGTCATACATGATCCTATGGGAAAAGTGTATAAGACATATCATAAGGATGGAAAGCGTGTAATTAATTTTATTAATGCATGTTCTAATCATGTAGATACATGGATGACTGAAAAGAAAGATGATATAGAAATTTCTCAAACTGAAATGAAGAATATGATACGAAAGATGGTTCGCGATAGTATTCCATTTATATGCGAAGGATTCATTACAGATCCATATTGTGTTCGCACACAAGAAGGGTTGTATCGTGCTATAAATCCAATGAAACCGTATTTGAAGGAGATTAGTTCATTGATTCCAAATGTATCATTGAATGCTTCTAAATATCCTATAGTGAATGAATTTCTATTAGCACATCGTATTATTAATGCTGGAACGCTAAAACATCATGAAGAGTTTGACGACCATTATGATTTGGAGAAAGCATATTCACAATTTCATATTTCAGAGGACTATATTGGATTTCTTGGTAATATTCATCAATGGCGTTCGTTTGATGTATCTCCTACAATGGAATGGTTGAATTCACACATGGGAATTTATTCCGGTATTATAGATGTATCTATTCCTATTGCTCGTTGGGTAGGATTGGAAGATGGAAAACGCTATATACTTGGATTACCCATGTGGAATTTTCTGCATCGTAATGGTTGTTCGTTCCATATTACAGAGGGTGTATTTGGTAGTCGTTTTGATTTTCGGTTTCCCGATAGTGCGTTTGAGAATGTAGAGATGCGTGATGGAAGCATTAATAAACCATTTAGAATATGGAGCGGACAATTATCGTCCAAATTTACAGGTTCTGACCGAAAGCATTATTCGTTTGCATGTAGTCCGGAATTTGCTCCACATGTAGCATCGTTATATCCTGAAACGCACTATGATGAGGAAATTGGTATGATTCAAGTTTCAATACCACAGGAAAATATCCGCACTCGTCATCACATATTTGGATTCTTGACTGAATATACTCGCATCATAATGATGACTGAAATGATGAAGTTTCCAATTGAAAATCTATCTGCGGTTACATTGGATGGATTGTATTTCAGAGGAAATGTGCCTTCCAATTTGATTCCCCAATTTCGTGCCAAACCAAAAGAGACTATGGGAGTAGGAAACACGCCTTGGTATATTCCGTGTCGTTCATACGGATTTCCAATGATAAATCAATTCCATACATCGTCTGCGTTATTAGGAGCGGGTGGTTCTGGTAAAACACAGATTATATTGAGTGATAGTGGATTTAATGAGATTGTATATGTATCTCCATCACATAGTTTGGGACAAGAGAAGCAAAATGAGTTTGGCGTTCTTTATGCGACGATCCATCGTATGCTCGGTGAGAAATGTAATCATAATGAGTCATACAAAGATAAGTATGGCGAACCTTCTGTGATATTCGTAGATGAATTGACACAGATTGAAGGATCGTGGATTCCCCGATTGATTGCTATGTATCCAAACTCGTTGATATTTGTAGCAGGAGATATAGATAGCAATGGTAAGCATTATCAAACGAAATATTCCAATGATATTTGGGTTCCAACATTACCTGTTGTAACATTTTCAAACGACTATCGTAGTAAGACAGAGGAATTGAAGAATATGAAATTAAAATTGCGTTCGTTTATGAGTGGGGATGTAAATCAATATGATATTCGTGCGTTTGCGGTATCCAACTATACAATCGTTCCAATGCGGGATGCTGTGGGTATATATCAAGAAGGCGATACATGGATTATTGGAACACACAAGTTTTGCAAGACATTGCCGGAAGGCATTGAAGGAAAAACAACGCACTCTATTCAGGGTAAGACCATATCGTCTGGTAAAATATTCATTTCTATTTGTGATATGTTTGAGTATAGTATGCTGTATACTGCGATGTCCCGTGCGGTGTCGCATGAGCAACTCGTATTTGTAGGAAATTAAATAGGTGTATAGAATAAATGCAAACTGCAAAATATGAATGTTTTGACATGATAGTGCGATTGCATACCAATGAAGAATTGTATGAGAAAGAGTATTTAACGATTACTAATCCCTTGGAAAAGATTCGTGTGCGTAAAGCTTTGGACAGACTGAAAGGAATGCTAACTGATTGTCGCAATCGCTATGCTGAATTTTTGAAAAACGAAAGTCTTTGAAACCCACAAAAGTTGACAAATGTTAATTTTTGCGAGTTTAGAGGGGGTATAGGG
>Ga0208255_100062_pt1 | contig 15576 bp, 11 predicted proteins | sample CryBogCBH06Jun08_FD_184600 | JGI IMG/M metagenome (GOLD analysis project Ga0208255, IMG submission 184600) | Freshwater microbial communities from Crystal Bog, Wisconsin, USA - CBH06Jun08 (SPAdes) | ecosystem: Environmental > Aquatic > Freshwater > Lake | place: Crystal Bog, Wisconsin, USA... | reverse complement strand
AAATAATTTCTATATAGGCAACTATACTGATAATCAATCTTTAATTTTATTTGTAGGGGCAAACGGAGATCATATTCCAAGCTTTACTTTAGCACCTAATAAGAATATCTATATAAGCAGTAGCTTAGTAGTTACTGGTAGTCTTAATGTATTAGGAAGTATAACAGGATCTTTACAAGGAACATCATCATATGCAACTGTAGCTTTAAATTTAATATCGGGTAGTAATGCTACAGGATCTTTTATTAGCCAATCTACTTGGGTATTTAATCATAATCTAAATAATAGGTTAGTTAATATACAGGTATTAGATACTAATTATAATGTAATCATACCCCAAAATATAACATTAACAACTACAAATATAGCTACAATATCTTTTAGTTCTATTAGAAGTGGATACGTAGTAGCAACTATAGGAGGAGGAACTATAGGAAATACCAATTCTATAGCATCTACAATAACATCAACATATGCTAATATGATTAGTTTAGGAACTCCTACTGTAATGACTATAGTAAAAGTATTAGTAGATGAAAATAAATCTCAAATAAATACTATATATCAATTGTGGCCCGATGGAATAAGATTATGGGTTGCAGCCGTTCAAGATAATTAATATTTAACAAAAAAAAAAATACAAAAACATGTCAAATTTTCCCGTACAAAATAATGCTTATAATAGCTTCGAAGAATATGCTACAATGGAAGGTATATTCTATCCTGTAGGACAACAAACATCTCAAGTAATATGGACTGGACAAGCCTCTGCGGGAGGTATGGGGATAGGAGCCGAAACCCCACATTGGAATGTAGATAATGCTTATTATATGAAATCTTTAACATTGTCTAGTAATGTATCATTTTTAGCAAATCTTATATCATATTTCAATGATTCAAATATTGGAGTATCTTCTGGGAACGTTTTAGTAAAAGATGCAGTATCTATACCTATGGGAATAGTAAGAAAACAAGGCCAAACTGCTATATCATATGCTATTACAGATGTACCAGAGGCAAACCCATCTTCTACACAAGCTATAGTAAATCAATTCGGATTTATAGTAACTAAAGGTCAAACTACTCCTGTAAATACCAATTTAAAAACTTATTCCTTACCCGTAACTCTTACTAATTTTAGTGGCTCAACTTCTACAGGATCTTTAGTTATAACAGATACTTTACCTACAGGATGTTCTTTCGTAGCCGTATCAGGTTCGGCTTTTACTTTTACTCAATCAGGAAGTACTTATACCGCTACTACAACAAGTTCAATAGCAAATAATGGGTCATTATCGTATAACTTAACTGTTAAAGGTACTCTAATAATGGACATTGGCTTTTTAGGAATGGGATATACAGTACCTAACGATATGGATTATAATCTTAGACCATCAGTGTGGGCGGGAACTTCTATTAGTGCTGGAACAGGGATATCTACATTTAATCAGAATTATACAGGTATGATGAAGATATGGTTAAATCAAAATTTAAATATAAATGTACGAACTTTAAATAGAGCAATATCAGGATGCCAAACTAATACTATGGAATATTATAGAGCTTATAATAATTTTTATGATTTTAAAGTAGATCCTAAGTTTTTTTGGATAGAACACGGTGTAAATGATATTTCCCAAAATATTCCTACAGCCACCTCAGTAGCTAACGTAACTGCTATGATAAATTATATCAGAAAAAAATATCCTACCTGTTATATAATGATATTAGTTTCCTTCCCCTGTGGTGATGCCCCTACAGAAGCAGGATTAGTAACTTACAGAGCGGCAATGCAAACATTGGTAAATAGTTATCCCGCTACTGATCAAGTATATTTAAAATATATAGCAGGAACGGGAACAGCCTGGAATGCTGCTACCCAAAGTGGACTTTATACTACAGATAATGTACACGCAAATCCAGCAGGTAGGATATTAATCTTTAATGCGATAACAAATTATATAACAACAAATGGATTAACTTTTCTATAACAAAGAATAAAACATATGCAATTAGATTCCCCAAGTATAACAGGATCAGTACTAATAACAGGATCCTTATCTGTGAATGGAAATACGATACTATCATCCAATCAGACAAGTTCCATGATGGTAGCAAGCGCATCCTATGCTTTGACGGCATCTTACGTGGCAAATTCTAATTTATTCCCTTTTACGGGTAATGCAATCATAACAGGATCTTTAATAGTAACGGGATCTACAATATCAACACTCGGATTTACAGGATCTTTATTTGGCACTTCATCTTATGCATTAACAGCATCATATGCAGTAAGTACCTCACAAGCACAAACTGCCAACACAGCCTCTTATGTATTGAATGCAGTAAGTTCATCACAAGCTCAAAATGCTAATACTGCTTCTTATGTATTGAACGCAATAAGCTCATCATATGCTTTAAATGCATCAAACGCAAACACAGCAAGCTATGTAGCAAATGCTCAAACAGCATCATACGTAAACGGAAACATATTTACAGGTACTAATAGTATAACAAGTGCTTCATATGCTGCAACTGCTTCTTATGCTAATAATTTTACCGTAGCAGGGATCTTAACTGCTCAAACTCTAGTAGTACAGGTAGTCACTGCTTCTCAAGAATATAGTTCAGGAAGTAATGTATTTGGTAATAGTCTAACTAATACACAAATATTAACAGGTAGCGTATCCGTAACAGGCTCTTTAGCAGTAAATTCAAGCCCTGTAATTCTTACAAATCAAACATCATCACTAAACGTATTAAGTGCTTTAACGGCTTCATTTGTAACAGGCTCTATATTTACTAATTCAAATAGTGCAGCAAGTGCTTCATATGCATCAAACGCACAGTTACTTAACAATACATCATCGGCAGTATTTGCTACTACAGGCTCAAATACATTTATTGGGACTCAGATTGTAACAGGCAGTTTACTTACTAGCGGATCTAATACTTTAATAGGAAATACTACATTAACAGGCTCGTTATCTGTATCGGGGTCTACTACTCAAATAGGAAACAACACTCTAATAGGAAATACTAGCCTATCAGGTAGTTTAATTATATCAGGTGCATTTGGTACACCTACTCCTTCAGTTCAAATATACGGAGATATGCAACACACAGGGTATATTCAATTACTACCCGTAACTACAAATATAAATAATTCAATATCTTCATCCTATATTTACGTATCTGGATCAACAAATGATTTATATTTCTCACAAAATAATAATGGAACAGCTAACACGACTCGTTTAAAATGGTTGGAAGGTAATTTATATTCCGGTATACTAAACGGAGGTGTAATCACTTCTCAATCATCTACAGTATACCAAATAGGCAGTGGAAGCGGTATTATAGTTAACTTAAATGCTTCACTTAATAATAACCCCTACCCGTCAATACAGTATTTAAATTGGAAGAGTCTATCAGCGAGTATAGCTCCTTTATCAGCATCTTATGACCAGCAATTTATAGCAATACAGGCAAGCGGATCTACTCCAACAATATATGCTCAAGGAATTCCTTACATAGATGGTCAATACGATACCTTAATACCAGTAGGAGTAGTTCTACACCAGAATCGTTCTACAATCAATAATGTTAAAACACAACCATCCTTAGCATATGGATGGAAACAGAGATCAAGCGTATTTGTAAAGGCATTTGGTCCATTAAAATTAACAGGATTTGGTTTAGCAGTAAGCGGTTCTTCAACAGGAAGCCTAACAGTAGGGGGAGGAACGGCGTTTGATGACGGTGTAAATTACCCAGTAGATCCTAATAATCCATCTTACATAACAGATAGCGGTGCAAATATCTCTAAAATATGGAGATATTATCAATCAGGTTCTTCATGGGTATATGATACTAACGGAGGGGCTGGATATGCTAGTATAGATCCAACACATTATTCAAATAACGGAGTACTAACATCAGTTCCTGGAAATGGATCAAATAGACAATGGACTATTCAAAGGGTATACTGGTTCCCTAACTCAGTAACTAAAGCAATAGTAGTTTATTACGGTAATACAACTTACCCAGACCAAACTACAGCTACTGCAAATATAGGTGTAGAGAATTTTGTAGAAGCTCCTAACACAGCAGCAAATGCAATTTATCTGGGGACACTTATACTTCAGAATAATGCTAACTTCCAAACTACAAGCACTTTCTCTATCATCCCTGGAGGATTATTTAGAAGTATAGGCGGTATTAGCGGAGGAAGTGGGGGTATTACAGCAACTTCTTTATCAAATTTATCTGATGTAAATATAACAGAGGGATCTGGAATAGATCAATATGCTTTGATGTGGAATAATGCTACATCTAAATGGATAGCATCTAATAGTTTAGGAGTTTCTATTACAGGAAATGCAGCAACATCTACTACTGCTTCTTATGTAAATGGAAATATATTTACAAATAACAATATTGCAGCAAGTGCCTCTTTTGCACAAACAGCATCTTATATTACTCCTCTAAATCAGAATGTAATTATAACAGGCTCTTTAACAGTAAGTGGATCTCAAATAAATTTAGGATCTGTTAATAGGACAGGTAACAATACTGTTACAGGATCTTTATTAGTAACAGGTTCTTTATCATTAGTAGGAAATCAAATAATAACTGGAAGTTCTACTGCAACAGGAGGGTACACAGGCTCATTATTTGGTACTGCATCTTATGTAAATGGAAACATATTTACTAATTCTAATAGTGCAGCAAGTGCTTCATATGCCGTAACAAGCTCTTATTCAATAATATCACAAAATGCTAATACAGCATCATATGTAAACGGAAATATATTTATAGGTACTAATAGTGTAACAAGTGCTTCGTATTCAACTACAGCTTCTTATGCATTAAATGTACCCGTAACATCTTCATATGCCATATCTTCCTCATATGCAGTAAGCTCTTCACAAGCACAAAATTCACAAACGGCCTCTTATATTAATCCCTTAAATCAGAACGTTACTGTAACCGGGTCATTAAACATACAAGGTGGGGGTACTTTTACAAATCCCCTGATAGGTTATGGAGGAGGAGGAATCCAAGGAGGAGGAGTAAGATCATCAGTAATTGGAAATTATTTTACTGCTATTAATGTATTTAGTTTAACAGCCTATAATCCAGATAAAGCATATTATGGGTGGGATTTCGTATCAACTACTCCTCCATCCGGTAGCAGTAACTATGTTATAGGTATTTCATTACCTTCAAACTTAGGGGGCCAAATGATGGTAGGCAACAATACCTCTACAGGAACTATACCAATAGTGGCTGGTGGTAATCAGCCATATCAATATTTAACAAACTCTGCTCTTAGTGATAACGGAACTTCGTATGTATTAACAGGAAGATCGTTAATAGTCAGTGGCAGTTTAATCACAACATCAGGAATTACTGGATCATTATTTGGAACAGCTTCACAGGCTATAAGTAGCTCTTATGCATTAACAGCATCTTATCTATCAGGATATGTTTCACCCTTCCCTTACACAGGAAGTGCTATTATATCGGGCAGTTTAACAGTAATAGGGACTAATGTAGTATCTGGAAGTGTATTTATAACAGGCTCTAAAACGATAGTGGGTAATAACACTATTACAGGATCTTTATTAGTATCAGGATCAAGTAACCTATTAGGCAACTCTACTATAACAGGCTCTCTGATAGTATCAGGTTCGTCTATATCTGGAGGTTCAAATTCAACTGATTATTTAATACTTTCACCAAACACTACAGCAGGAACAGGAAGTTCATTTGTGTTAGATAGTAATGGGTTAAATTATGGTGGAGGGACTAGTTTACCCTTAACCCCGTACATAGATAGAAGAACAATCAATGATCCCTCAAATAATTTAACTTCTTTTTACTCTGGTTTAACAACCAATTTTATAACGAGTTCAGGTAATCAAAATACCTACGGACTAATAGTTAATAATAGCATTGGGTCAGCTAATACAGTTAATAGTGGATATACGAGTTACGGAGTATCCGTTGGAGTTGGTATTTTACCGGGAGCTTCTGGTTCGAGAGGAAATGTAAAAGGTGCTCAAATAGGAGTCAACAATGTTTCGGCTACTGCTACTATCTCAAATGCAGCAGCTTTACTACTGTATGTAGCTGGTAGTAATATAACAAATAAAACAAACCTAGTATTAGGTGCATCAAATATCCCTAGTGGAATTTGGAGTATTTATGATTCATCAGGACTATCCTCTACGTTAAGTGGCAACTTATTAATAAGAACTACAACAGATAATGGAAATACATTACAAGTAAATGGTACGAGTTATTTTTCAGGTAATGTAACTACTAATGGAGGATTAATATCATATAGTAGTGTTGAAGCAAGAAATGGTACTAATATTTATCTTTGGAATACCGGGACTACTGATTATGGTTATTTAAATTTTAATTCTGGATTAATTAGCATAAGCAGAGACACCTCGGTAAATGGTAATATTTATATATCAGGTAACGAAACCGTAGTAGGTAACTTAACAGTAACTGGAAGTATAATAGGCTCAGTAACATCTGCATCCTTTGCAACCACGGCAGCAACAGCTTCATATGCAGTAGCAACTCCTACCGTAGGATTTGGAATAGGAGTATCTTCTAACTATACTTCGACAGTAGGATCTTCTATAGTAGGAGCAAACAATATGTTTACTTTATCAACAGGATCATTTACTTCTGCCTTCTTTAAATATACAGTATCAAATGGATCTAATGCAAGATCAGGGGAAATAATGGCAGTATGGAATGGAGTAAATACATCGTATACAGAATATTCTACTACTGATATAGGTTCTACAACAGCAGTAACAGGTTCGGTAAGTATAGTAACAAGTCAAGTTCAATTTAATATACAAACTAACAGTAGCGGTTGGAAATTAAAATCTTTGGCTACTCTTTTATAATATAAATCATGTATCAAATACAAATGCAATACATCATAGGAAATAATCAAATATGGGTTTCTCAGCTAATACCTGAGGACCCTATTCACCAATACAGTAATATAGATGAAGCGAATTCAATAATGCAGGATCTACAGACAAACGATTCTTCAGGAAGACAATATAGAATTGTAGAAATTTGATATTTATTAATATAATAACATTTTAAACCCTCGCTTTAGGGAAAGTGAACTAAAGCAACATATAAATGGCAAATGAATTTATAACCCGAAACGGGTTGATATCATTATCAAACGCAACTATAACAGGTTCTCTCATCGTAACAGGTTCAACTACTCTCGTAGGTCCTACAGTATTATCAGGATCTTTATTAGTATCAGGATCAAGTAACTTATTGGGTAACTCTACTATAACAGGATCTCTGATAGTATCAGGTCTATCTACATTTTCAGGTAACATATCAGGTTCCCAACCTACTAGTAATCCTTCTTCATCATTAATATTAATATCAGGAAGTATAACTCCAACAGGATCTGCATTAGGAAGTAGTGCCGTGTTAATAAACACAGTAATGTCTGCATCTGCGAATAATCAGACATTAGTTGGATTGGATATACAGCCTACTTTTGTATCAAGTTCTTACACCTCATCAGGCTACTTTGGTGTTGGAGTAAAAATAAGAATGACTGGCTCTTTTAATTCTGGAAATGCATATTTTCCTTTATTAGTCCAATCTCAAAACGGGTCTCAAGAAATGTTTACAATGCAATGTTTTGAGGGGAATCCTTCCATAACTGATTTAATGGGTCCAGGAGGCACCACACTTCGTTTTCAATCTAATGGTACTATTAGTGTATACCCACCATTTACGTCACAAACTTCATTAATTTGCACCACATACTCATCAACAGGACCAGTTCCATTAACAATAACTACTTATAGTAGCCAATCTCCTAACTGTATCAATATAAATTCTCCTTCTACCGCAGGAGGATATATGGCAGTAAAAGGGAACGGTAATATCTTGATGAATACTACCGTTGATAATGGGTATAAACTACAAGTATACCAATCAGGGTCAACATCAACATCAGGTTCATTATATGTATCAGGTTCCCTCTTAACAACAGGATCAGATGCAACAATAAACTCATTAACAGTTGGATTAGGAGGAGGTCAAGTAGCAACTAATACTGCTATTGGTTATCAAGCAATGATTAATGCAACAACTGCCTCTAATAGTAACGTTGGAATAGGATACCAATCTTTTACAAATGCTGGAAATTCTACTAATAGTGTAGCAGTTGGATATCAAACCCTGACAAATGGAGGTGCTCAAAACGTAGCTATAGGTGCCGGAGCAATGAAGAATGCTGCTGGTGCCTATCAAAACGTAGCTGTAGGTTTTAATACTATGCAAGTTATAACTACTGGTCAAACTAATGTAGGAGTAGGTAGGGCTGTTTTAAGCTCACTTTCTACAGGAAATGGCAATACAGCTATAGGTAACGGAGCAATGGGTGGTGGTAATAGCAGCTATAATACCGCTGTAGGATTTTCGTCTCTTCAACCTGGAGGAGGAACGTATAATGCTGCTTTTGGAGCTAATTCAATGATAGGTAATTCGGCAGGATCTAATAATACATCAATAGGAGGATATGCTAATTATACATTAAGTGGAGTTTTATATGGAACAAGTTCAATAAACGCTAATAATTCAATATTCATAGGATATAATTCCTCTACTATTTTAGAAAATCAAACCAATCAAATAGTAATAGGATATAACGGTTTAGGTAACGGATCTAATACAACAGTATTAGGAAATACATCTACGACCCAAACTCAAATATTTGGTAATACTCTACATTCTAATACACCACAACAATCAGATAACGGAGCTAAACTACAAGTATATGGTTCAACTACAATATCAAATAATCTAACAGTAGCGGGATCAGCAACAGCAAATTCTTTTATAAAATCGGGAGGAACATCTTCACAATTTCTTAAAGCGGATGGTAGTGTAGATTCTTCAACATACCTAACAACAGGCAATGCCTCAAGTACATATCTACCTTTATCAGGAGGAACTCTTACAGGCGCATTAACAGGTTCAAGTGCTACTTTTTCAAGCACAGTAACAGCAAATTCATTCTCAGGTGCAGGTACTGGATTAACTGGTACTGCCAGTTCATTAACAGTTGGTAATTCTACTCAATGGAATGGACAAAATATAAATACTGGAACAAATTATCCTTCTCCACTGTATTTTATGACTACAACGGGTGCTCCAAATTGGGGTTATTCAACTGTAGCTAATATTCAATCAGCTTTAGGATTAGGCAGTAATGCTTACTCATCAACAGCTTATCTACCTCTATCAGGAGGAACTCTTACAGGAAACTTATTAATAGGTACAACAACAGATAACGGTAATAAATTACAAGTAAATGGTAGTTCTACTTTTGCAGGTGCTATGAATATAGCATATGGGTATTCTTCAGTAGTAGGAGGTCAAATATTAGTTGAAGACGGTAATGGTAATGGAGAAATTAGAATATATAGTCCAACAGGAGGTTCTCCTAATACTCTAATTTGGGCATTAAGAAATAATAGAACTTCTTTTTCATTAGCTCATGCTAATGTTAATAGAGGATCCGATGTAGCATCTTCGTTTACGGATATGTTTGTACTAACTAATTCCGGTAATGCTACTATTTCAGGAACAGTAACAGCAACAGGAGGTGGATTTGATTCAGATTTAACTCTAAAAAATATAATATCAAGAGATTATTCATCACATAGAATAGCAGATAAGATATCTCCTATCATTTATACTTGGAAAGATGAAACTAAAAATCAAACAGAACGATTTGGATATGGAGCACAAGAGGTGCAGGAATTATTACCTCAAGCAGTATATACAAACGGAGAGACATTAGCAGTAGATTACACTCAAGTACATACAGTATTAATAGACGATAATACTAAACGAATTCAAGAGTTAGAACAACAAATCAAGGAATTAAAAGCAATTATAAATGAGCTGGGCAGGACTAAGTAGTAATCAATGGGTAGCTTATGAGGATTTAGTAGATGCAGTTAATACAGGAGTATTTACGTCTACAGGCACTCCTTTTTATGATGGTGGTACTGATCAATGGGTAGCCAAAGCAAGCGCATCTATCTATATTAATATTAATACAAGTAATACTACATATGCTGCTAAGGCATCTAATCAATGGTTAGCTAAACAGGATCTAACTCCTGCTTTAATTAATAATTTTGTATATCAAACAAGAGGTAGTTATACAACATCTAATGGAGGAGTTACAGGATATGCTTATGTGAATCTATCAGCAACATATAATGTTACTTCTACTATAACTATAACATTTACCATATATACAAATTTAAGTAATAGCTATACTCATTCTGGAACTATAAATAGTGGGAGTATAAATAATGGTGGAACACTAAAAGTATACTATGATACTTATAATTCAGGAGAGTATTGTACGGGAATAGCATTTGTGAGTGTATCTCCTACATCAGATTCTACCTATAATTATGGAAGTGGAGACTAAAAAAAATTAAAATAAATTTGCAAATATCAAAAATAATTCGTATATTACATCAATAAATAAAAAATAAAAAAAAAATGAAAACAATTCAACCAATCTCTCTTTGGGTAAACGGAACCCAAAAACAAGCAACAGCATTTAATATGGTTAGTATCCACGATAATCTTATTGATACAGCTACTTTCTATTATATATTAAATGAGACCATTGTCCCACCACTGCCCGTGTCTGGTTCTACAGACCCCATCACGCCAGTAGAAAATACTTATAATAAATTAGCAGACGGTAATTTATCTATTTCGGGGGCTGATTACAATTCTTGGAGTGTAAATCCTGATATCAATACAGCAGCTTATGTTTGGGGAGCAGCTCAATTAAATTTAACTTTAGTATAGTTGGATCTTTAAAATAAAAACACTATTATATAAAAAAAATAATTTATGAAAAAAGTCAAATTAACACTATTTGAAGTCCACGAATTGAGTGCAGAACTGAGCGGAATTGTAAATCAAACTACAGGAGAGAGATTGCAGAAGGGGCTATTAAATGAAAAATTAAAAATCTCTGTAAAATACAACCTAACTACTTTAGCTGATGCATTGATATCTGAACTTGAGAAAGTCAATAAATTCAAAGAAGAGTTAATTAAGTCTCTAGGTGATACAGATGATAATGGGGCAGTTACTCTCCCGATAAGGATCAACGAAAAAGTAAACACAGACACCAACGAAGTAGAGTCTTGGGATATTAGTCCGAAATACCTAGAGTATAGTGCCGAATTAAACGAACTACTTTCACAAGAAATCGAGATAGAGTTCAATGAAGTCGCAATTGATGATCTTAATATTGAAACAGAAGTAAATCCGAGAATCCTATTTAAAATTATAAATCAAAAATAAAAATATGAACTATTTAGTAACCCTTATTCCCTTTGTAGTACTGCTGCTAATCTTGCTTGCTGTACTGTATAGCAGAAATTCGATTAAAGAAACAATAACTTCAACAGAAGCAGTTGTTGAGTCGGATATTGCAAAAGTAAAAGAAGTAGTAGGCGAAGTTGAGACTGTAGCAGCAAGTGACGTAAAAACCGTAGAGACAGCTGTAGAGGACGGTGCTGCAAAGATTGAAGCTCCAAAAAAAAGCTAAACCAGTATTAACTATTATTGCTTAATTTCTTTTTATTTTAATTGATTAAATCAAGGAGAGTTTTCACTCTCCTTTCCTATTTATTAAGGAATAGAGAATCTCGACCTCCGAAAAGGTTATCAAACTCTCGAGATATTTATAATAAATAAAAACTTAATCAATTAAAAAAAATGGCAGAATCAATAATCTCTCCAGGAGTATACACAAGAGAAAATGATATTTCTTTCATACAACCAGCTCCTATTCAAGCAGGCGCTGCAATTGTAGGACCGACAGTGAAAGGCCCGGTGGAAATTCCAACTGTAGTTACTTCTTACGGTGATTTCACCAACAAATTCGGAGAAGTCTTTGTATCAGGCTCTACTACAGTAGAGTATTTAACTTCTATAGCAGTAAGATCTTACTTCCAACAAGGAGGCACCACTTTGTTACTAACAAGAGTAGTATCAGGATCAAGTAACTGGGCACCGGCAGCTAGCACTAATATCGCAACCTTCAATACTGCTAGTATAAATCCATTTACTTTAGAAACTCTAGGAAAAGGAGCTATATTTAACAACTCGACTACAGCAAGTAATCCTGGTGCTCAAAACAGCGATAATTCATTAGTAAGCGGATCAGCAGATAATTTAAGATGGGAAATAGCTAATATAAACAACAACACAGGTACATTCTCAGTATTGGTCCGCAGAGGTGATGATAATGTAAAGAGCAAAACAATCTTAGAGACATTCAACAACGTCTCTTTAGATCCTGACTCTCCTAACTACATCGCAAGCGTAATAGGTAATCAGAAATTAGCTAAAACAGTAGATTCAAGCGGTACAGTATTCATACAACCATCAGGAGAATATCCAAATAACTCTAACTACGTAAGAGTAAGCTCAGTAAATATACCAACCTACAAATACCTGGCTACAGACGGAGTAACAGTAAATAAAGATGCATCAAGCTTATCATATTCTGCTTCTCTACCAATGTCAGCTTCAGGTGCATTCTTCGGAGCAGTAGGAAACAACGTACAGCCGTTAGCTAACTACAATAGTGCAATTGTTAGCGGAGTATCGAACGTACAGGGCTTATCTGATTCAGACTATGCAGATGCAGTTACTTTACTAGGAAATAAAGACAACTATCAGTTCAATATTATAACAGTACCAGGACTTACTCAACAAAACAATTCTATTACCGTAGCGAATGTACTTTCCTTAGTAGAAACAAGAGGAGATGCTATAGCGGTAGTAGACTTAGTAGGATATGGAGATACAATTTCTGATGCAGTTACTACAGCAGCAGGCTTAAATAGCTCTTACGGGGCTTCTTACTGGCCTTGGGTTCAAGTAACTTCAGCAACAGGTAAAAACGTCTTCGTACCAGCTTCAGTTACTATACCGGGAGTATATGCTTTCACAGACTTGGCTACAGCACCCTGGTTTGCCCCAGCAGGCTTAACCAGAGGAGGAATTTCAGGAGTAATTCAAACAGAGAGAAAATTATCAAAATCAGACAGGGATGCATTGTATTTAGGAAAAGTAAATCCAATCGCTACATTCCCAGGAACAGGTATATCGATCTTTGGTCAAAAGACATTACAAACAAAAGCATCAGCTTTAGATAGGGTAAATGTAAGGAGATTGTTAATTGAGTTGAAGAAATTCATAGGAAACCAAGCTACTAACTTAGTCTTCGAACAGAATACTATTTCAACAAGAAATAAATTCTTAGCTGCAGTTAATCCATACTTAGAATCAGTAGTACAGAGACAAGGTCTTTACTCTTATCAAGTAATAATGGACGATACTAACAATACAGCAGACGTTATTGATAGAAATCAATTGGTAGGTCAAATTATCATACAACCAGCAAAAACAATTGAATTCGTAGTATTAGACTTTACAATCGAACCAACAGGAGCAACTTTCGCATAATTGTTAACGGTAGATATTTATAAATAAAATAACAAAAAAATGGCAGTATTAGATTCAAGCGAAATTATGTTTAGAGCCTTTGAACCAATGGTTCAGCATAGGTTCGTAATGTATATAGACAATATCCCGGCTTTTATGGTAAAGAACGTAAAGGCTCCTGGCTTCACAGATACGGTAATTAAATTAGATCATATCAACTCTTATAGAAAAATCAGAGGTAAAAGAGAATGGCAAGATATGGATATGACTCTGTATTCACCAATCGCACCCTCTGGTGCACAAGCAGTAATGGAATGGGCTCGTTTAGGATACGAATCTGTAACAGGCAGGGCAGGATACTCGGATTTTTATAAGAAAGATCTGACTTTAGACATACTAGGACCAGTAGGTGATGTGGTAGGAGAATGGATTATCAAAGGAGCTTTTTTAACAAAAGGTGATTTTGGTCAATTTGATTGGACCTCATCAGACGGTATTGTAGACATCGCTATAACAGTAGCAATGGATTACTCAATACTTAACTACTAATCTAAACTAAACTTAATAAGAAAAGCGTTTACTTTAACTGGTAGACGCTTTTATTTTTTGTATATTTATAAGAAAGAATATACTATGATTAAATTCCTAGACCTATTAAGACCAAAGCCACTCACAGAATGTGTAGTAGCTACTATTCATTTAAACGGAGAGACTATTCTAGCTAAGAACAGAGATAGAAAGTATAGCCCAGAAATGCAAGTTATCCATGAATTAATAGACGGAACCGAGGTAATGTACATCTATGATGAATTAACCGATTGGTCCGAAGGAATGAATGAATATGGAATAGGAATTATAAATGCTTCTTTAATGGTGCATTTTGATGAGATGCAAGGAGATATAGCTAAGGAGCAAGATAAAAAAGGATTAGTACCCTCTTATGACGGTTTGAAAATCAGAACAGCTTTATCTCATAATAAGCTATCAGATGCAATCGAATCTATTATAAAGTATGTAGGGGAAGACAAAAAAGATGTAGGAGTAAAAGGAATGACAATGGTAGCAAATACTAAACATGCTTTTGTTATTGAACTAACCTCAGAACACCTACCGGTAATTAAAAAAATAGATAAACCAAAAGTAACTGTAAGAACTAACCACGGTATAGCTTATCCGGAAACAGGATACACTTCAGGCATAAAAAGAGAGTCCTCTATTTCTAGAAAAGATATTGCTACTGTAGAACTACAGAAAGTAACACAAGCAGATGAAATTCTAGACCTATTAGCGCACCAATGGGTAAAAGATAATTATATGAATCCATATAGAAGAACTAACCCAATGGATATGCAGACTACAGGACAAGTAATGATGAATCTAGATAAATTGCAATTCAGTTTTAGATGGGATAAAAATCATTCTAAATTCGAGGGATACATAAATAAGCTTCCAAAAGGATATAAACCTAAAATCGAACTTGTTATCCTGGAAGGAATCAGCTAAGCATATCGCTCTGTTGCTTTATAAAATTTATTTTTGTATATTTATATATACAAGTAAATAGTTTTATAAAATAAGATTTATGCAACAACAACAGAAATTCCCTACCGAAATGGTAGACTTACCTTCTAAAGGACTTCTCTATCCGAAGGATTCTCCACTAGCTTCAGGTCAAATCGAAATGAAATATATGACCGCAAGAGAAGAGGATATTTTAACAAATCAAAACTATATTCAACAGGGAGTAGTGGTTGATAAGTTATTAAAGTCCCTCATTGTGACTCCTATTACCTACGGTGATCTTTTATTAGGCGATAAGAATGCTATACTAGTAGCAGCTAGGGTACTGGGGTACGGAAAAGACTATGAATTCGTATACAGAGGTCAAAAAGAAACTGTCGATTTATCTGAAATAAAAAACAAAGAAGTAGACGAGACCTTATTTGAGAGTGGTAAAAACGAATTTGCATTTAAAACTCCGGCCACAGGAACTAATAT
>Ga0208255_100059_pt1 | contig 16141 bp, 17 predicted proteins | sample CryBogCBH06Jun08_FD_184600 | JGI IMG/M metagenome (GOLD analysis project Ga0208255, IMG submission 184600) | Freshwater microbial communities from Crystal Bog, Wisconsin, USA - CBH06Jun08 (SPAdes) | ecosystem: Environmental > Aquatic > Freshwater > Lake | place: Crystal Bog, Wisconsin, USA... | reverse complement strand
ATATTGAATAATTTCTTTACTATTCAATATATTCTTGATAAATATGCAAAAGATGAACCCGGTGTGCGTGAATTTAAACGATGTATTGAACAAGTTGTTCAAAAGATTAATATGTTACGTATTTTTAATTCAAAGGATATGCCTTTCTATATTCCAAATTTTACTTTACCATTTACTTTAAAGAAAGAACATATAGATATTTTTTTAAAGAAAAAAGATGATGATAAAGATATATCTCATTTAAGAATGTATTCTTGATAAATATAAATATAAATATAAATCTTCAAATAGTATATTCTTCATAATAGATGGAAGATAATAGAACTCCAAATAGAGCAGAAAGACTTCCACAAAATTATACAAATATACCTCGATCAGTACAACCTTTACGAAGAGCAAGGGCTAGAAGAAATCTTAATAATAATGAAAATAATGATGATGGAATGATCCCACAAATTAGAAGATTTCAAAATAATGGATTATCATTTGCTGAAAGAATGGCACAAGCACAATCACGTGCTTCTAGTAATAATAATGTTAGTGTAGAAGAATATCCTATCAATAATATGGCTACTCAACAAGAGGCATTTCCAAATATTGTAGGTGTAGATGATGAAGAAGAAGTAGAAGAAGAAATTGATTTTTCTAGAACAGCTGTTATGCGAATTAAACAACCTACAACAATACATACTAACAATATATTAAAAGTATATGATTATGGAGAAGTAGATGAGGTAGATGTAAATCCATTTGAATTAGATGATACTATGCTTGTTTTTAAAGCTGCTAATTTTTATTTCCAATATCCAAAGGAAGTATTTGTAGAAGATTTACGAAAGAATGAGAATTTAATATTTGAATGTAAAACAAAGTTACAAGGAGCCCCTTATAGAGAAAATCTTCATTTTGATACACCATATTATTTATTACGTGCTTCTGGAAATTTTGCTATATCCTATGGCGATATGCTTCAAGCAACAGAAATGTCATATGGAGCTTATGAATTAAAAAAGACAGATAAACATTTAGCACATACAGCATCATATGATTCTATTTTAAAAGATTATACTGGCACTGGATTACGAGGAAGACATCAGCAAGTTGATATAATATCAGCAGATCATTGTCAAGCTGGTTCTGATAGAGATGTGTATGAATTAATTCCTATTAAGTTTATTCCAAAAGTTAGTGGCGGTCGTAGAAAACAGAAAGGAAGAGGATTATCTGTTAGTAAAACCAAAAAAATACATAATTCTCCAAAAAGAAATTTTGTTGTTCATACTTTAACTGGAAAAAAGAAAAATATAGAAAAACAAAAGAAAAGTATGAAAAAAGCTAAAAAACTTCTAGGAGTGAATTAATAATTACTTATTCCATCGCCTTCCGCAATGAGGATTATGTCCTCCTTCACAATAAGTTTCCTCACTAAATCCTACTTCTTCTTTGCAACAAAATGGATTATGATTGTCTTTCGCAGAAGCCAATTTTTGTCCTGTAGAAATATCTATGTACTGACTACAATATTTCTTTCCACAAACCCAACACCAACTTCTTCCACAACCAGCATTTTTTATAAAACCATCTCTTGTATCTAATCCACAAGCAAAGATATAATCACAAGCAGCATCTTTTAAACACCAACGACTACACCATGGGCATTGCTTCGCATCTTTAGAGCCATCTTCTTTTACCATTTATTTAAAGAATAGTTTTTGTTTTAAGTTAATGAAAGTAATTCTAGGAGGGATTGTAAGAAATATAGAATCAAATATTGGTCCAATATTTAAATTTATATTTAGTTTAAAAGAAGTGATTCCTACATTAGAAGTATGTTTGTATGAAAATAATAGTACTGATAATACAAAAGAAGTTTTAAATAATTTAAAAGAAAGTTTTGATTTTGTTTCAGTAAAATGTGAAGAGTATCCAGAAGAATTCTTTTTTTCTTTTCCAGCCAGAACTTATAAAAACGAAGGTTGTAGAATTCATAAAATAGCGTTTGCTAGAAATAAGTTGCTAGAAATGATAAAAGAAAAAGGATTAGGAAATGATGATTTTGTTATAATGATGGATTTAGATATTAAAATTCCTCCAGATGTGAATGTTATTACTGCTATTTTAGAACAAATGAATACAATAAAAGATATACATGTATTATTTGCCAATGGTATTCAAGGAAATGGGCATTATTATGATGGATATGTATTTAGAAGTGAAAATCTTCCGTTTGGACCAGAAATTCTTGGTGATACTTTTTGGTCAAATGAACATATGGCAAAAATACAAAATAAATATGAACCGAATCAACCATTAATACCAGTGATATCTGCTTTTGGAGGACTTGCTATATATAGAGCAAATGTCATAAAAGATTGCTTTTATTCAGCAGATATTACTGATGAATTAAAAGAATTCTATTCTAAGTTTGAAATAGAAAAACCTAGTGCAAATCAAACTCATTATAATGGTTGTGGATTAGGAATCTATATTGATAATATATTCTACAAACATAATTCTGGATATAATTATCCAGTATGTGCGGAACATGTGAATTTCCATTTAGCGATTCGAAAAAAAGGTTTTACAAATATGTTTATTTGTCCATTTTTGTATTATTATTGGATGTAGTTTTTATCCATATAGTATCTAACTTATTTCGTTCTTCCATCATTTTTTTAAATTTATCTTCCATTTCTTTTGCTTCAGTTGTTTTAGGAGTATATGAACAACTACTTCCAGATCCTTGTCCCCATCTATTACGAGTACATAGAGACATTCTACTGTTTCTCTAAGAAAAGAATATATGATGAACTACCAATAGAATAATTATCAATATCATGAACACTTGTATCATCATATACAAACCATGAAATATTAATTCTATGTTTTGCTTGAGCAGTATAATGTCCTCCAGAAATACTTCCATGATGATCCACCATACTTCTGAAAATAAAATGATTTGAATTTATTTTATTAGGAGAATATTCTGAAAATAATGATTCTAAATGTATAGGTTCTTCTATATTTTTAATCGGAGTATTAATTTTTTTTCCATCATATGTAAAACGTTTTAATACAAGAATAAGATTTTGTGGTAGTTTCCAGATTTTTGTAATTTTAGTAGCAATTGTTTTATTAGGCTTACATTTATCACATTCATAATTTTCAAGAGTTTCATCATTTAAATCTGCTTCTAAACATTCAATTAATGTCGGATAATGATTTTCATTAAATACTCCTTTTAATGTATTAAAACAATCAAATTTATGAGATACATTTTTACAATTTTCACATGTTATTTGAATATGGAATTGCCCAAAGAACATATCCACAAATGGAGAATAATTATTTTCAAATTGTTCTTTCCACGCTACTAGACTTTTTTGATGACATTTCTGTTTATCAGATATAAGATTACATTTTGTAATATTCATTACAACCTTTCTTGAAAGAGATTCATGAAGAGAATCTAGAAGAAACATTAAGAATTCATGAGCATCATGTGGTTGTCTAGTTTGTAGATGTTCAAAACAACTATTATCTACTGCTTTTTCAAATTCATACCAAAATCCATTTGGTTTTATAGAAGAATTTGTATTAATCTTTGAAAGATTTTGAACAAGATTTGCAAATTGTTTTGTAAGATTATTATATTTAGATTCTTTTAAAAGAGTTGTATATTTATTTTCATTAAAGAGATTTTCAATATTTTTACAATGACGAAATGCTTGAAGAACAGAATTAGCATAACATGTAAAACCTACATTTACAATTCCTCCAGTTCCTTCCATTATATCTTAATATATTAATTTTTTAAAAATAAATTTTAATTTTTTCAAAAAACGGAAAAAATTAAAATTTAAAAACTATTTAAAAATATAGAAATGTCTTCAAATTATGAACACTACTATAATATTACTTTACTAGATGATTTACATAATTACTTTCCCGATATCTTATATGCTGATAATAGTCGTTTTCGCTCTGTAAATGATTTACTAGAATATATTCGCTCTCAAACAAGAAATAGATTTGATTTATTCTCTAGCGCAAGAAGACAAACTCAGCGAAATCATACTAATACTAATCAAATTAGATTTACATTTAGAACAGATGATACTCTACTGCCATTACCAACTACTCCAATAAATCAACCTACTAACGATATTAATACTTTACTAGGCCCATTAACAAATATTGTAAATCTATTATATCCACCTACAAATGCTTCTAATTTTCTAGAACCAGTTATAGTTCGCCCTAGTCAAGAACAAATTATAAATAATACAACTATTGTTGAACTATCAAATAATACTGAAGTATGTGCTATATGTCAAGAAACAATGATTGATGGTAATATAAGAAGAATTAATTATTGCCGTCATACATTTCATGATGCGTGTATTAGAGAACATTTTGAAAATAATGTTCGTTGTCCTATATGTCGGTTTGATATAAGAAATACAGTATAATATACTAAAGAGCAATTGTTGATAAATCAAGAGGTAATTCAACCATTTTTGTTGAATAATATGTTTCAATATCTTCTTTCATTTTATGTTCATTTGGAGAAATTAAATTAATAGCAACACCTTTTTTACCAAAACGACCAGAACGACCAATACGATGAATATAATTTTCACGATTCATTGGAAGTTCAAAATTCATTACTAAACTTACTTGTTGAACATTAATTCCACGAGCAAGAAGATCTGTTGAAATTAGAACTCTCACTTTACCAGAACGAAATTCTTCCATTCTTTTACGACGCTCTCCATTTTCCATATCACCATGAATACATAATAAAGGATAACCATCTTGTGATAATTTATCAGCAAGCCATTCGGCTCTCTTACGACTATTACAATAAATAAGAGCCTGATTAATATTTAATTGTTTATAAATATCACATAATACTTCATATTTCCACTCTTCCTTTTCTAGTTCAACCATAAATTGCTTAATACCCTCTAATGTTACTTGTTCTGGACGAAGAAGAATACGAATAGGATCTACTAATAATTTATTTGCAACTTCAATAACTTCCTTAGGCATTGTTGCTGAAAATAGAGCAACACGTGTTGTATTAGGAAATCCAATTTCAAGAATACACATTACTTGTTTATAAAAACGATCTTCTAACATTTGATCAGCCTCATCAAATATAAGAGATTTGATATGTGTTGTAAGAAGAACATTGCGATTCATTAAATCAAACATACGTCCTGGAGTACCTACAATAAACTGAACTCCAGATTCAATCGCCTTAATATCATTCATAATTGGAGTTCCACCAGTCGCACAATAACATGATACAGGCATAAAACTTCCAATATTTTTTGCTACTTCAAAAATTTGCTTTGCTAATTCTTGTGTTGGAACAAGAACAAATACTTGAGGTTTATTAATATTTACATCAATACGACTCATAGAACCTGATACGAAGCAAAAGGTTTTTCCAGTTCCACTTTGTGCTTGTGCTAATAAATCCTTACCATCTTTAATTGGAACAATTGCCATCTGTTGAATTTTAGATGGTTTCTCAAACCCATATGAATATACCCCTCTAAGAAGATTATCGGGGAAATTCATATCTTCAAATGATTCATATATCTTAATATCGCTTGTAGATTCCATTTTCCTTTATAGAATTCTTCAAATTACTTTATACCGTTTTACAAAAATCGAATAAAATTAAAGGATTGAAATTATATATATTAGTAGGAAAGCAAAATGGAAGGAGATAATTATCTAGCATCCGCAGATATTGATGATGATGTAGATATTGTTGAAGATTTAGATGATGCGATTGATGCTCTAGAAGGAGATGTGCCTGATGGAGGAGAAGTTGAAGAAAAAGAAAAAACAACATTCTTTTCAGATCCAATTCATTCTCTATTAAAATATCATCCAGAATGTGTTCTTGAATATGAAGAAGAAGAACAATCTTCTATTCCTCTACGAACAACTTTATCTGAAGGAGATTCTTTTCATCGTTCTATGCCATTTCTATCAATCTTTGAAAAGACAAAAATTCTTGGACTACGAACAAATCAGTTAGCACAAGGAGCAAGACCTTATATTGTAGTTCCAGAATATATTACAGAAGTTCAAGATATTGCTCGTCTAGAACTAGAGCAAAGAAGACTTCCTCTTATTATTAAGCGTCATATGCCTGATGGTTCTTATGAGAAATTCAGACTATCAGATTTAATTATTCTTTAATAATAGGATGCTTTTATTTCAAAATGGAGGTATAAGAGTAACAAAAGCAAATAATATTTTTAATCTAATAAGAAACCCTGAAGCCACAGTTGATGATTTGCGAAAACTTTTAGAGTTAGTTCCAGCAAAGTTACAAGATAAAGAGAATGGTTTAAATCCACTTGATATAGCAACAAATGAAGAAATGATAAAACTTTTAACAGAAAAAGGATTAACAAAAACTGATTTAACAAAAAAAGATTTATATGAAGAAACTATTAATTTTTTAAAAAAATCTATAGGAAAAAGAGAATATTATAAATTAGTAATCGACTTTTTAAAAGATAAAGATTTATCTACATTAACAGGAAAACAACAAACAGAAATATTTAATAAAATATATTATGAACCTACAATAGTTAAAGCAGCTTTAGAAGCTAAATTAAATCCTAATACAATATTTAGAGATTTACCACTTATTTTTTCAATACATAATATTGATAATGTAAGATTATTATTAGAAAAAGGAGCAAATCCTGATATAGAAGTAAATTATATTACACCTTTACTAGATAGTATTAGAAATATTTATATAGATAAAATGAAATTATTATTAGAAAAAGGAGCTGACCCAAATAAAATACTACATGATAAAACATATTTTGCTTATTGTTTTAATTATAAAAGTCCATTACAAGTATATAGAGTATTATTGGATAATGGAGCAAATCCAGATATGTGGGTTGATATTAAAAATAAAATATCAGCTATTGTTGGATTAATACTTCGGAATGAAAAAGAAATATTTGATTTATTTATTGAAAAAGGAGCAAATGTAAATTTGAAACAATACAATGACAAAAATTTAATAATACATTATGTGGCAACTTTATCACATGGGTTACCATATGTAAAAATATTATTAGAAAAAGGTAATGATATTAATGCTAAAAATAATGAAAATGCTACACCATTAATGTTGGCTGTAAATACAGCAGATAAAAATAATACTATTAATACTATTAAATATTTAATAGATAAAGGAGCTGATAAAACAATTAAAACAGATAAAGGTAAAACAGCGGCAGATTTAGCACGTAATAAGTTTGATACAAATAAAGAACATTATACAGAAATTTTAGAGTTACTAGGAGAACCTGTTAAGGAAGAACTATGGAAAGGTTCAACTAGAAGTGATATTGAAAAATATGATATATTTTTTGAGCAACCATATGATTATTCTTGTTGTCCTATCTGTCTAGAATATCTCGAAAGAAAAGAAGGATGTATGTATATGAGTCATAATTGTGCTTCAACAAACCATTATTATCATAAAGAATTATATGATGTTTTTGTTTATCAGCGATATGAAGGAGCTGAGAAAAAAATAGAATGGTGTACTATTTGTGGAAGACCAACAAAAGAACATAAACATTATGTATTATCATCAGCAAATGCTCCATCTAAAACATTGGCTAGTGTCAAACCAGAAATACAAGCGAGATTAGATAGAGGAGATAATATAGTTTTTTTTGATAATGCGAATTGTATGGGATTTGGAGGAGGAGGAACAGAAGAAAAAGCAGCAAGGTTTAGACGGCTACGAGAATATGCCTTGGAATTACAAGAAGATATAGATAAAAAATCTTATAATGATGTTATAAAAGAATTGATTGAAGAAGTATTTAATGCTCCACTTAATAGAAACAGAAAAATAAAGAAAATTCTAGAAGATAAACGATGGAATATAAATGTGAAAGAATTTCCTGAAAACAAGAAAAATGCTACAAAAAATAATAATAAAAATTATACAAATATTCCTTTTGAAGGAACTCTACCAACAAAGTTAGATTCAAAAGACCATGATTGTATTATTATGGCGGACGACGATGAAGGAAAAGAAGACAATCCAACTTATCATTTTCATCATTCTAGAAATGGTGGATTAGATCATAATGGTATTTTTATTTGTCAAAAAGATTTATCTCGTGCTATTGAAATTATGAATAAAGAGTTTGGAGATGCTAGATTTGGAAAATGTTGGTTTTCACAATGTCAAGGAGTTCTACATCCAGAAGAAATAAAAGGAATTGTTCCAGATGTATTATATGAAGATTATAGAAAGAAGTTTAATAAAAAAATGGCAAAGAATGGAGGAAGGCGAGTAACAAAAACAAGAAAAATAAAGATGCAACAGAAAGGAGGTAATAAAAATAATAAGCAAGATTCAATATTACATAAATTAGATTTAGATAATGCTGAATGTATTCCTCATAATTTAACTAGAAATGGAAAATCAAGAAATAATTAATATACTCGTATTCTATCTTCAGGAGCTATATACATTTTATCAGCAACCTTTATATCAAATACATCATACCATTCATCTATTTGTGAAACAATATTATTTACACGAAGTTCTGCTGGTGAATGTCTATCCATAAAAAGATCTTGTAAAACTTTTTCTTTTTGACTTTTTGTTCTCCAAGAAACAGCATATGAAATAAAAAATTGCTGAAGTTCATATTTTTTTTGTTTCTCAGAGTAATCTTTTATATCATTCTTTAATGCTTCTAATGCAATTGACATTCCTCCTAAATCAGCTAAATTTTCATTTAATGTTAGAGTTCCATTTATTTTAGATTTATCATATAATTCAATTAGTTTTTTAGAATATATATGAAATCTTCTATTATCTCTTGATTTCCACCAATTTTTCATAAATCCATGTTCATCATATTTTCTACCATCTTCATCAAACGCATGAATCATCTCATGTCCTATTACACATCCTAATCCTCCATAGTTCCATCCTTTAGAACATATATTATTCTCACAAAAAAAAGGATACTGTAATGAACCTGCTGGGATAATAAATTCATTAATTTCATTATAATAGAAAGCATTTACAATATATGATGCTTCAGACCACATTTTTCCCGGAATAGACTCTTTATTTAATAATTTAATTTCATCAGATGTTATTGCTGAGTTTAATAAATATATATTTTGTAATAAATTATCAGTTTGAAGATTCGGCAAAACAATTGGTATTGTTTCTTCAGGCCAAGCAATACTTAATACCATATCTTTTACTTTTTCTGATGCTATCTTTTTAGTAGATGGTTCTAGCCATGTATTTGTTTCAATTTGCTTTATTGCGGATAAACGAATTTTACTAATAAAATTTGTTGCTTTTATTTTTAAAGAATTTTTTAAAAATGATTTCTTATATAATATAGATAAAGGAGTTGTAAGAGTTTGTTTTATTAGTTCCAATGTTAAAAGTTGTTGATTCATTTTTTTCTTTTTTCCAGATAACAGTTTTCCATAAAAATCAAAATGAATATTATCATATGGAGAAGGTAGAATAGGTAAGGCATGTATAATAAGATGTATCATAAATAATATTTTCCATTGTTCTAGAGGAATTGTTTGAAAAGATTTTTCTAAAATTTGTATATATTTTTTTGATTGAATACGAAATGTATTTTTTTTCCAATCTTGAATTCCTAAACTTTCAAAAAAAATTCTCCATGGAAAATCTTTAAAATCTTCTTCTAATTCTTTTCCAGTTGATAAAAAACTTTCATCATTATTTATGTTATCTATATGACCCGCAAAATAAGATTCTAATGTAACACCACTAGAAAGATCATTTATATTTAATTCTCTACAAACATCTTTAATCATTTCAATATAAGCATATAATGTATGTAATTTTCCTGGTGCTGTAGCATTATAATAACTAATATCTGGTAATCCTAATATTCCACTTGATATATATAGTGTATAAATGGTTTTATCATTTTGTGTTCTTTCTAATTGAATAAATGATGATACAATAGTATTAATTTTATTTCTACAAAAAAATCCTAAAACCTCACCAATATCATCAATTGAACGAATACAATAAAGATTTTGTATAGTTTTATATAAGAATTGAATACTATTTTTTTTTACTGAACTACGATTGGATGATAGAGCAAATCTACCAATAGTATCTTTTAAAATATTATTAAATGATGATACTTTTTCTCCTTTTTCAGCAAATTTACTACATAAATTAATAAGAAATAATAAATCTTCATCTATTATTTTTTCAATTTCTTCATTAACACTGAATGACGATTTATAATCTGGAATATGTGCTTTCTTTATCCAAGAAGAATTTATATACGAATAAAAATTATCACCAATTATATTTTTATTTGTAGACACCTCGGGGATTATTATATTTTTTTCAAATCTATTTTTATATTTCTTTAATGTTGTCATCCCTATTTTTAATATATATTTTTGATAGATATAAGTATGATCCTATAACAGAATATGTATATACTTTTCTATTTTTAAATTTATTATATTTACACATAAAAAACATTTTTTTTTCTTGTAATGGAGATTTTAGAATAACTTCAGGCATCTATATTTCAAGAAGAATTATAAAAACCAGTTGATTTTATAATCTCATATGTTAGAGGATTATCATTTATTATATTTTCATAACTGGCAAATTCATAAACATTTTTATCATTAAATAAATATAAAAATTTATTTTCTTCTTTCGCAATTAAGACATAACCAATATTATGTAGATGTCCAGCTACTTGTGTAGTTATAAGATTTGAATCGGGCTTATTTGTATAATTTACACAAATCATACCAGGGCGATAGCAATTATTCGTTACACAATATAGAAGACTTTCTTCAAGATTTGATCCAAGTTGTATATTTAAAAAATCAATACGATGATTATCTTCTAAAATATTCATATTATTACAAATAGATTTTACATATTCTTTCATATCAATTGTATGAATAGAGCCATTTTCAGTTTCCATTACACCAGTAAAAAAGAAAGGAAGTTGAGAACTTACTTTTATATTCTTAGGAAGAACCCATTTATTTTGAACATCATTGGTAAAATCACAGTTAGAATCATCAGATATTTTACGTTCTTTTAAAATTATTATTACTTTATTCCATAAAGATACTTTTTCTTCATTTGTTTCTACAATATGAAGAGGGCATCCAAGAGTTTCAGCAATTTCTAATTCTCCAAGAGGAGATGAAGAAGTTCCTAAAGAAATAAAAACTGTTTTAATTCCTTTTAAAGAATAAAACTCCCATAATTTTTCAATTATAGGAAGAGGATTTGTTCCATTCTTTCCAAATAAAGTTGTAGAGATTTTTGCCGGAGATCTAGTTGTCATTGTATTCTATTCTAATTTTTATTGTCTCCAGTTCTTTCCGCAATTCAAACAATTAATGAAAATTGTCATAGGTTCATCAGCAGAACGTGTTTGCATTTCATAATATGTGCATTCACGCTTAAAACAACGAGTACATAAGAATTGATCTGTTGCCATTGATTTATTTCCTTCAAGTTGTCTTTTCTCAATATTTTGTTGTTGTTCAATATTTTCTTTCCATTTAGATGAATATAAATCATAATAACTCATTGAGCAAATATCTTTAAATGAAAGAGGAGAATCTTGTTTAAAAGAATAATCTTGTTTAAAAGAATAATCTTGTTTAAAAGAATAATCTTGTTTAAAAGAATAATCTTGTTTAAAAGAATAATCTTGTTTATTATATCTCTCAAATAATTCAGTATTTTTTACATATGATGATGGTGCTAAATTACCAATACATCTTCTTGCGATACTTTTATATAAAATATTATATGATTTATTAGCCCAATCTTTAATAATATGTTTAGCATCACTTTCTACCAATGATGCTTTATATATTTCATTTTCAAAAGTATTTACTTCTTCCGATGTAAAATCAAATAAATTTTCAATAATACTAGTAACTTTTTTTCTATATTCAGATTTTAATTTATCTGAATTTTCATTAAGTTGTTTATCTGGATGAATATAACTTGATGTTAAATTTACATTTGATATTTTTGTTTTTTTCTTATCTTTTTTAATAATCACAATTTCTTCTTCATCTTCATCTGATACATACGAATTTTGTTCATGATTCTCATCATCTATATCATCTTCCACAATTTCTTCTTCTATTTCAACATCATCTACTTCTTCTTCTTCTACTAAATCATCTTCATCATCTTCATCATCTAAATCATCAATATCTTCTCCTCCAAATGCTCGTGAATAAAATAGTTCATAATCTTCTACTTTAAAAGGAACTGGATTCGCAAAAGATCTTTCATTTTTAGAAGCAATTAACATAATATCTCCAAATGCTACTGTAGTATCATGAGGAGGAGGAAGTTCATGTTTATTTTCAGTTCCTGCCTTTCCTTTTGTAAAACCAAATAAGAATAAAGTTATAGATTTATAATTATAGCTGCCTAGAATTTCAACTTCAGTTTTCTTTTTAAAATATTTTTGAATATGTTCTAGATTCACTTCATTTTCTACTGTAAGTTTCGCAACTTTTACTTCTGCTTTTTGAGTAAGAATTAAAACTGATGTGGCCATTATATAATACTAGAGTATTTCCTTAAAGTGAATTTCTCAATTTTATTTATTTTTTGTAGGCCGCCTAAGTATTTCATAATATTATACTATAGTAATATGAAATACTTAATTATTTATAATGAAAATAATAAAGATAATAAAGATAATGATTTAACTATTTATGATTTTGGAAATATTAAAGGTTTTTTATCTGATAATAATTTTACTATGTATAAAATTATTGAAAGAAATGATTCTGGAGAACTTTGCGAATTATTCAATGGAAATATTCCATTCCATGTATTTTCTATTGAAACATATAATTATATTCCATATACTATTACGATGATTGAGGAAGAGGAGCAGAAGAAACAGACTCAGCAACAGATACAACCTTTGGTAAATCAGCCTCCACTTTCTCAACAACAGCGACAACCGCAGTATTTCCAGAAGCAACAGCGACCTCATCGATTACAGGAAGAGCAGAAGCAACTACAGATTCAACAACAGGGAGAGCGGCAACAACTTTCTCTTCAATCGCAACAACGTTCGCAGCAAAACATGAGAAACAATTGGCGACAGCGGGAGGAAGTGATAAATGAGAAGTATAAGAAAATACAACCGGAAGTGTCGTATTCACAACTGCCTTTAGATTTACCCAACGCTGTACAACCGCATCAGAAACAGTGGATGAGTCTTGAGGAAGTGATGCGATGCTATTTAATTCCTTTGCCTGTAATTGATCAAGTAACGCATTCACAACCTGTAGTAAAAGATCAAACAACTGCTGTTTTGTCTGTAAAGAAGGAGAAGCATTCTTTACGAGTCCGGCGACCTCTACAGCAACCTGTAATACAACGTCAAGAGACCACTTGCTAGGATCTATCTTTGCCGATGGTAATTCTAATGCTTGAGCAACGAGTGTTTGAACTAATGAAGATAAAGTGGAAGAACTAGAGGTAGTAGAGGGATTAGAGGGACTAGAATTTGCCATTTCTAATACTATAGGTTTTTTCTTTTTAAATACTATCATAGATGGAAAAGGGTATTGATAATTTTTATACAATTGTAATTATATTAGTTATAGTATCTATTTTATATTTATTAATATCATATTATTTTAATAAAAGTGAAAATTTTACACAGTCATCAATAAATATACCTCATGCTCCAGCAACAATAATAAAAAGCCCCGTTGAAACTGTTATACCTCCTATACATGAAATATCTCCTTCTGGACCAAATCCACCAAATGCTAGAGTATCAGATTCAATTGCTAGATTAAATGATAATTATGATGTAATAGCAAATGACCCATTGGATGAAAATTATGGATCCCAAAATATACAAGATAATTTACGGTATCCTGAAAGATCATTTAGCCCCGGTATAATGAATATTGGTACAAAAATAATAACAAATTCTGAAATTGCCTCTAATAGAATATTAAATAGCTCTCAGCCATTACAACCTTTTAAACCTGAATTTATTCAATCTGGGGGCTTGTTAGATGGTATAGGTGCTGATGATACAAAAACAGATCCTAATTACGCTTCATTCTAAAATGGTCTAAAAAACAACAGATATATTATATAGTAAAATGACGCAGCAGCAGATAGCACAAGGAAATCTACAAAGTTCTCATAGAAATACACATGCTATTAATCTAAAAAAGGCAAATAAAGATCAACAAAATAAAGTAATTGAATATTTAAATAATTATTGTCGAGATTTAGTAATTGGTCAAAGACTAAATTTGGATAACAGAATAACAGAAGAAAATATTTTGAAAAAAAATACTTTCTTTGTTCATACATATACTTCAAAGGTTGAACCAGGATTTCTAGTATTTTTACCTAATAATGTTCCAGTCTTTGTGAGATATAATCTTTCAAAAAAAGAGAGAGAATATACAAATGGACTTCCTCTATGCTATATTCTACGATTACGAGTAAGTGCTGAAGTTAATAGTGGTTCAGTCTTTATAGTTAGTATGGATACTATTAATCATAGTTTATTATTTGAAGATATATATATATGGAGAAATAAAAATATATTTGAATCAGAAACATTTACAAAACGTCGTGATATTATGAAAGAGTTTGTTGAAAAACATTGGATGCCTGATGTTCGATTACTGGGAGGAATTATAAGTACAATAATTGAACCAAAACCATTTTCATATTTAAATGACTTAGAAAAAGTTACTGAATTTACAAATATACATCTTATTCCTGATATGCCAGGAAAACGACGATTTGTTTTTAAGATTAATGAAGCACAAACAAAAGCAAAGATTACTGAAGGATATTACGGTAGATCTTTATTGAGAGAAGGAGAAGTTCCAGAAAATAAGAGTTTTTCCTCTAGAAAAGTAGTAAATATAAAAGAAGAAAAACAACAAACACAAACACAAACACAAACACAAGCAAAAGCGATTCGTATTCCTGAAATGCCAGATTTATATGAATTATATGATGAAATGGGAAATTCGTTATCTCGCGCTGCTGTTCAACAACTTGAATTAAGTAAAACTCTAAAAAATATGACCACTAATGAAATGATGGTAAAAATATTTTTTAATGAAAATTTTAAACGATATGAAATTATTGGTATTATAAATTAATCTTAAAATATAGTAGATGGTAAAGAAATCTAGAAAACAAAAACAAAGAAGAAACCAAAAAGGTGCTGGATATACATTTGGAGCGGCTGTTGCTCCAGAAACCCCATATGCTCAAGAAGTAATTCATGGGACACCTTTAATTCCAGATTGTTTATCAGCAACTCGTCCAGGACTTGTAGGTCCTATTCAAGGAACTGGCGGTCTTCCCGGATTTGAAGGAGGCATGCGACAAAATTTAGGAAGTGAAGCTATTGCAAATGCGGTTGGATCTCCAGTATTGACAGGAGGTAGTTTATATTCAGTAGATGTAGGACAAGGTCCTATTAATGGTATTGGTTCTGCTGGTCCTTCTGCTGGTATGGCAGTAATATCACGAGGTCAATGCGAAGGAGGTTTAGTAGATACACGAACTTCTGGTGTAGTTCTTGATGCTGCTGCTCTACAAAACGGAGGAGTCTATAATGATAATCAAGCATATTATGCTCCTACGGCAGGATATTCTAATAAACCAAGTGATTTTGTAGATTCTGTAGGTGGTCCAGTTCAATTACAGATTCCTTATGATGCTCGTTCAGCAAATCCGGCCTGTTTGAAGACAGGAGGAAAACGTAGATTTAGAAAATCTACTAGAAGAGGAAAAAAAGTTACTAAACGAGGAAGAAAGTCGAAGAAATCTAATCGCAAATAAATAGATGCAAGGGAATATAAATTTAGATAGTAGTTCTGGAAGGAACAATTATAAAAATTCAAAACTAAATACTCTTCCTCGAGGATATCCATCTATTAATACTCCAAATACTATTCCAACATATACAATGATAGGTTCCAACGATTATTTACATGCTACTGCTTTCAATAATTATCCTTCATTATG
>Ga0208255_100058_pt1 | contig 16427 bp, 11 predicted proteins | sample CryBogCBH06Jun08_FD_184600 | JGI IMG/M metagenome (GOLD analysis project Ga0208255, IMG submission 184600) | Freshwater microbial communities from Crystal Bog, Wisconsin, USA - CBH06Jun08 (SPAdes) | ecosystem: Environmental > Aquatic > Freshwater > Lake | place: Crystal Bog, Wisconsin, USA... | reverse complement strand
ATTGTTAATAGAATTATTTGATATATTTATAGAATTACCAAATACAATAGAATTATTAGAACCAATAATAGGATTTAACGGTGTATTTGTTAAAACATCATAAAAATATAAATTACTAAGTGTAATATTATTTACATTTTGGATATCAGTATTACAGTTATTTATTCCTTGTAAAAATTGTGTTTGTGCCCCTGCTACTAGATATCCATTACATCCATAAAGCGGTTGAATTAAAGGTGTATAAATATCACCATTTATATTTGTAAATCGTAAATTACTAACATGATTAATATCGTTATTACAATTATTTAAATAATTAGAATTTATTATTCCAGCAGTATAAGTAAAATAATTACTTACTAATAATTGATTTTGTATGACAACTTGCCCATTATAACCAATAATAGGATTCAAAAATGTATCATTTGGACCATCAAATAAATTAAATGTTGTTCTTGAATTTAAATTATAAGAATCAACAAGAGTACCAGATACTGTATTTCCATTCACATAATTTCCATTTAAAATATTTGACACCGTTACATTAGAAGTAAGTATATTAATACCTCTTAAACTGCTTGTAGTTATAGCACCAGTAGAAATATTTACAGATGATATATTACTAGTATTTAATGTATTCACATTTGAAATACTAAAATTATTCATATTAAAATTCGTTGTAGCTGTGCTAATCGCTGTGAAATTACCAGAAGGAATATTGTTAATTAATAATGTCTTTCCATCATTAGAAAGAGATAGAACACCATTACTACCAGCTGTATTAAAAGTTAATGTACTTGTAAAAATTGTTGATGTTTTTATTTGATTTGTTGATATAGAAAAAGTATTTAAAATATTTGTTGAAACAATATTCGCATATAAAGAAGATGTAAAAATTGTAGAAGCCTTTTCATTAATTGTTGATATAGAATAAGCATTTAAATAATTTGTTGATATAAATGTATTGACAATTAAAGAATTTGCGATAATACCATCATTCACATATATACTTGAAACATTTGTGACTCCTTGAGGTTGAGGAAAGGCAAATGTATTTATAATATTCCATGTATTTTTATCACGTGATGATAGAGTAATGTAGCCGAATGGTTGTGTAATAGAAAATGAAGAAGTTCCATCAGCAAATAGAACATTTTTTAATGTAGAAACAACAATAGAATTAGGTGTTGATAAATATCCAGTAGAATCACGAATAGTTGCTATACGACCGGGTATATTAATGCTTGATACATAAGCAACATATGGATTATTCTTTGTTATTACTTTTGTATCAATAAGTAATAAATTCACATTACTAGTAATTGTGGAATATGCGGAAGACATCTAAATATTATTATAAAAAGAATATTTTGAGGAAAACATCTAAATAATAGAGGAACTCATTTAAAAAATAAAGAAACTCATTTAAAAAATCATACCTCCTATCTAAAAATATTTCATATTGTTAGATAAGATGAACTCAATAAACTATAAAGGGTTACCAAATTACTTGGGAACAAGTAATTATATTTTAAATATATTTGATTTAAATAATACAATTTCAAATGCTTCTGGATTAACAGCAACAGCAAATTTAGAAATAGCTGTTGCCAACATACAAAAGATAGTTAATTTTAATAAAAAACAAATTAATGTAAATTCTATTTCTAATTATGATACAACTCCTATACAAGTGTTAGCACCACTTAATCTTAGTAATGTAAATCTATATCAAAATGGAAATCTATTTGTTGGAGGTGGCGGAGGAGGAGGTGGTAGTTCGTTATCCTCTGGAACAACAAGTCTAATAATTAATTCAACAACAACACCAACATCCATTGCTTTCAACTTTCTAGCAGCCAATTCTAGTATCATGACTCTAAATCAACAAGGAAGTTTAAGTCTACCATTTGGTGCTTCACCCAATAAATTCTTAGAATGTATAGATTTGAGCGGAACTAGTCAATGGAATTATGTTTCTAATTTAACGAATGGGCTTTCTGCTTCACTGAATGTATTAGGAAACAACAATTTCTCATTCCAAGAAAATTCTATAGAAATAGCTTCGCTAAATTCCAACGGAAATATGACTGCCCAGAATTTTTTCTCAGTATCCGATAAACGTTTTAAAACAAATATTTCTACCATCACAAATGCTGGAGAACTTTTAAAACAGATGCGAGGTGTTAGATTTAATTGGTTAAAAGATGGTAGTCATGATATCGGCGTTATAGCACAAGAAGTTTTTGAATCTATCCCTGAAGCAATAGTGAGTACAAATAATTCTATGCTCACTGTTGCGTATAATAAGATAATACCAGTATTAATTGAAACAATTAAAGACCTCCAAAGAAGAGTAGAAATTCTAGAAGGTTCTAAATTATAAATAGGATGAAAAAATATTCTTTAGTAAACTATATTGTAGGTTCAGTAATTTTAATTATAGCTTTTACAATATTATTTAGTAAATCAAAGAGTGGATTTAGAGGTGGTGGAGGGCATGGAAGCATGGGTGGAAGCATGGGAGGTGGGCATGGAGATCATGGAGGTGGGGGAAGAATTGGTGGTAGAGGTGGAAGAGGTTGGGGTTACGGAGGAGGAGGTTGGGGATGGAATGATGGTTCAGCTGTAGGATGGCCATACGAATATACCACAGTAATAGTAAATCAAGGTTCTGGTGCGGGATGTTTACAAGATTTCGAGTGTGCTTCCAATCAATGTAATAATGGAACATGTGAATAGAAGACTACGATGACTGATTTCTTTAATACAATACTTTCAAATAATCCCACATATTTAGATAGTATTATTAATATTGGATTACCAATTACTACAGATAAATTATATGGCTATGATACATATACAATTCTAGATTTACCAAATTATTATTACACTGGAGCATATCAATATAATCATAATACTATTTATTATACTGCTGGAAATCAATCTACTGCTTTACAAATGATTATACAACAAATTGTTGTTCCTTCCATATTTGTTATGGATTTATCAAATGATACTCTTGATTATTCTATATTTGATACTACTGCTGTGCGAGGATTACAAAGTTTTGTAGATCCTATTAGTCCAAGTGTATGTAGTGATTTTATTCCTATTCTAGAAATGAATCAATACAGTTTTATTTTATATATTAATAATTATACAAGTTCTTTTTCTATTTCAAATACTCGCATTTCAAGTTTTAATATGAGTGGCTCTGAAGCATATTTTATATATGATTCTACAAATTCATTGTAATTGATTGTCCTACTCCACCAACAACTCCAGAATTTACTATAGAATTACAACCAGAATTGTTAGATACAGTTGCGATTCCTAAAGAGTTATTAATAGACCATATTTGTCCTGGAATTCCAGAATATCCACCATTTCCCGCTACTCCCGTACCACCTCCAGTAGCTCCTCCATTTCCTCCAGAACCCCCTACTGTTTGTATTTGTAAATTACCAGAATTGTATCCTAGAATGTTATCATAATATACATATATTGAACCTCCTCCACCACCACCACCACCTCCACCTCCACCCGTATTCGCAGCAGTTCCAGCAGCTCCAGCACCTCCATTACGACCTGTAGAAGATATAATTATTTTTTGAACTCTTGGTCTTATAATTGTTCTAGCGTAAATCTGTACATTGTATCCACCATATCCTCCAGCACCTCCACCACCACCAGCAGCTCCACCATTACCACCACCAGCAGAACCACCAAATCCTCCCGCACCAGAATAACCAGTTTGAAGACCATTATTTACAGATAATATATCAGTATATTTACGATATATATAGTTATATGGTGTTGTAATTGTAGATGCTGTATTTATTAATCCCCCCGCATTGGTTCCACTCGTTCCACCAGCACCTCCATTCCCTGATCCTCCCCCAATAGTAAGAGTAGAAAAAGCAGTTCCAGCAAATCCATTTGTTCCCACACCAGTCGTAGCAGTAGCACCAGCTCCTCCCGATTGTACACCACCTACTAAACCAAATACTGAAGTATTTAATGGTAAATCAGCATTTCCTCCCGTAGCACCAGATGCTGAAGAAGCTGTTCCAGCAGTATTTGCTATAATACCATTCGTAGGACAATTTGTTAAATCCAAAACACCATTCACAAAAATACGACATTGATTGAGAGTTATTACACCCGTTGCAGCACTTTGCCAAAAGACATTTCTATAATATTGGTCTCTAGATAATGATGTATTTACATTACTATTAACAATAAAATCACCATCACCACCATCTCCAAAATAGTTTATAGGATTTACAGACATTGGATAAGGAGCACCATACAATGTTGTAATAAGTCCAGAAGATACAAATTGCCCTGGACCAGCAGCATTGGAACCTCCAAGATTTACAATATTTGTTGAAATAGAATTTATAATACTCGATACTTGAAAATTTCCAGCACCACTTATATAAATCTGATTGCCAGGATTGAAACCTGAAGTATAGAGCATACCAATTGTTGAAGCAAGTCCAACTGGAGGAACTGAAAATATAACATTTGTAGAAGCATTTGGTAATATAATATTTGTTGGGACTCCAGAAGGTTGTAAAACGACGTTAGGCTGAACAACCATTGATGTAGAAGCATTAAGAGAGAATCCTAAATTCATTAATGTTGTTGTAGTTGGATTTGGCTTATTCATAACTTGATAATAACCTCCATTTACTATATATATTGATTCACCAAGAGACAATGATGTATTTAATGATGTTGTTACATTTACTGTTGAAAATAAGGCTGGTTGAATAAAAGAGTTACTTAATAAAGCACCAGTTGTAACACCAACTTGTGTTGATAAATATGTGGTTGAAATAAGTGATCCAGTATTTGTGATTATAGTTGGAGCAGTAATATTTGTAGTAATAATATTTGTAGCATTCAAATTTGATGTATTCATTATTAGTGATGAAACATTACTTATAGCATACAGAAAATTTGTAGATATGTTATTAAAATATGATGTACCTGTATTGCTTTGATTGACTATTCTCACCCAGTTAAATTGATTTCCACCAACAACATACCAAGCACCAGTAGAACCCGCATACACAGTTAAAAAATCATATGGATTTGTTAAAGTTCTATAAGTAGTTCCATCTTCAAATACATCAGGGGAAGAAGTTGTTATAAGAATTGTTGAATTGGCAACAGCACCGTAAATATCTTTAAATGTAAGAATACGTCCTGGAATTTGAGATGATGATGGAAGTGTTATAGCACCAGCAGATGCTCGCGCATCTACCAATCCTAATTCTGTAAATGTTGATAATTGTGTTGCCATCTCTTAATTATATATATGATTATGGAGGGCCATTAATATACGGATGACCTGCTGGGAGATTTGCTTGAAGACCCCATTTCCATGCCAAATATCCTTCTATTTGTTGACGTTGTGTTGTTGTTACCACACCGTTAAAAACCATCATTTCACAAAGATGTCCATAGTTTTGAATAGTCAATGTTCCATTTTGGGTCCGTCCTGCTCCATAATACACATAAGCAAAGTAATACGAAGGTGTTGTAGTTGTAGTAGATGCGTATGTCAATGATGTTATAGCACCTGTGATAGGTCCACTTGTAATTGTATAGGTTCCATTGTATCCAGTTACTCCTATAATTGTAATTGTAGTAATCCCAATAAAAGTAGTTGTAGAAGCAAAATTTACTGTCACTGTAGTTCCATTTCCGGATACACTTGTAATCGCAGCATACTCATTTTGTCCTGTAAAAAATGATTGAGTGCCATCAATAAATCCTCCGTTATTACCTGCAGATACTCCATTCGTATATCCAGATGGATTTGCTGTGAATACTACACTTCCAAAAAATGGACTTGTATGTGTGCCATTCACTGAAGTGCTTGAATAATCATTGAATATCTGTCTATGTGTATATAGACCGTAGGTTGATGTATACATACCTAGAAGAAAACTAGTATCAGATGACACCATAATACTATAATTTGATACTACAAGACCTACAACAAACACTGTAAATGGTTCGGGTAATGAAAATGTATTGGTTGGTGTAATTCCTAAAGTTCCTAAAGCAGATGAATAAAAAGATCGATAGGAACCATTAAACAATGTAGCACCGATTGTTGTGCCAGTTGTTCCACTAAATTGATAATTATTTGGTCCTAAATCTTTAATGGAAGTAACAGTAGTTCCTGACGCAGTATAAGAATTTCCATTCTGAGCATCAAGCCATAATACAATACCTGGAATTATTAAAGGTGTAAAACTAAATTTATTCGTAATATTACTATACCCAACTCGTGTGCCAGAAATAATAAAATTATTATAAAATAAAAATGATGTTGATGTATATAAAGTATTTGTAGAATTACGATTATCTATAAACCCTAATGTACTTACATTAATACTAGAAGTATTTGTAAGAAAACTACTAATTGCTATAGTCGTTAAACTACTCACTTGAAATGTATTCACTTGTGTTCCGTTTAGTATGTACCATTTGGAACCTGATGCGACTAATTGTAGATTACCAAATTTTGTATTTAGAATCTTTGTGCTAGAACCATCTTCAAATTTATCACTACCATTACAAACAAGTGTTAACGTTTTTGTATTAAATGTTCCGTTAGAATCTTTAAATTCTATTACACGTCCTGGAATAGAAGAAGCTACTGGCAAATTGATTGTGCCAGAATTATTTGTCGTATTGGCTAGAAAAAGTTCTGTATTTGTATATAGACTAGCCATTATAATTAATAAGGAGGTAAGAAACAGAAAGGATGAGTATTTATTAAATTACTTTGTAATCCCCATTTCCATGCTAAATATCCTTCAACACGTTGTATATCAAATGTTGCCAATGCTGTTCTATAATGAAGTATTTCATACATAATAAGAGGACAAAATCCACCAAAACCATCATTGCCAATATAAAAATTATAAGCATTGCCATTTGCTATAACACCATCAAAACTATAATTTGATAAAGAAGTATTACTACCATTAAAACGAACATTAAAATTTCCACCTTGTTTTGTCCCTACAATAATAGTAGGAACATTACATGATACCACAATAGAGTTAATATTTGATAAGAATCCTGGTGCGATTATAGCATAATTTGCTCCATTTAATGCAACTCTAAAATTTCCAGATAATATTTGCGACTGAATACCTATACCACTGTTTCCCGTTCCAGTGCGATTCACTAGTGTAAATGTAGTAAATTCTGAATTTAAAGAATTTGTAAAAAAACTTAGTTCTTGATTCAAAAAATTGGATGATGCAAAAGATGTTGTTCCACAACTTACACCTCCATACCCATTTAATATATTTGGAACATAAGAAGCAGCATTTGATATAATACCAATCGGACTTGATACATACATCTGTGGCACAATAACTGTATTTAATGTGCTTATAGTATTCCATTTTATAATTGTTGAATTTGTTGATATTATCATACTTGTTGAAATAGAAGCATCAAACCAAAATGAAAGTGTTGATACCGCATTTATTAACATAGTTGGTTGAAAAACTTGTGTAGAAATATATTTATTTACTCCTTGATTCGGCCATACACGAGTTCCAGCAAATACATTGCTATTGAAGACAGCAAGAGTGCTTTGAGAATATATTGACGATGTAAAAATAGATGATGTTATTAAAGAAGCAGTGCTAATATTAATTGTTGATATTGATTGTGCTTGAAATGTGCTAACATTGACAGAATTCAATTGTGTTCCAGTTAGAATATACCATTTGGAACCAGAAGCCACTATTTGAATAATTCCTCCTTTTTCTTTTAGAATCTTTGTAGAAGAACCATCTTCAAAAGTATCGCTACCATTACAAATTAATGTTAAAGCATTTGTATTAAATGTTCCATTTGGATCTTTAAAATTTATTACACGTCCTGGAATTGATGATGCTGCTGGTAAATTTATAGTGCCAGGATTGTTTGTCGTATTGGCTAAGAAAAGTTCTGTATTTAAATTAAGTGTTGCCATACGTTTTACTTAATTATATACGTTATTATGGAGGAGCATTTTTATACGGATGCCCTGCTGGAAGATTACCTTGAATTCCCCATTTCCATGCTAAATATCCTTCTACATATTGTCGTTGAAATGTAGAAAGAACACTATTATACACAAGTATCTCATGTGTATAAGATACTGATGTTGCTCCACTTGGAGATGTTCCGTTAAAGTTAGCTCCTAATCCAAATCCCGCACAAGTATTGGAACGAGTAGATGTGCCAGAATTTGTTGAACCAGTATTACCATTCACAAATGAATTTAAAATTGTATTACTTGTTTCCGTATAAGCCATCATACGTAAAGGATAACTATTACCATTTGAACTAACAGCAACATCAGTTACATTATTTCCTAGTAATGAACCATAAAATCGTGATCGTGGAATATCTGCATCAACAAAAAATCCAAATGAATCAAAACTATTATATGAATTATAAATATTTGATTGTGGTATAGCACAAAAAACAGATTGATTTGTCACATTTGTAATACTAAGACATACTATAAAAAAGGTAAATTGTGTTAAATCAACTGGATTTAATGAATAAATATAACTATTATTAGTATTTTGAATACAATTTAATCCTTGATAAGCACCATACGTGATAGTTCCGCTTTTAGTAGTCAAATTTCTAGCATTTCCAGATTTATCTTTCCATTGAGTTAAATTAGCACCACTTGTAATAACACTAGATGTATCAGCCGCATCTAACCATAATACTAAATTTGATATAAGATAAGGACTAAAACTAAATTTATTCACATTCTGTGGAATCGCTTCACGAAATCCTCCACCCACAAGATTATTATTGTAATATAATAATGAAGAAATTGTATTAAAAGTATTTGTAGAAGCAAATTGATTTATCAATGATAATGAACTTAATGATACATAAGAACTACTTATATTCCTAGTATTACTAAGAAAATTTGTTGTTATAGATGATATATTCATAGTATCAAAAAAAGTTCCACCAGTGATATACCATTTTGCTGGAGCAGAATTATATGTAAATTGATACGAACCAAACGGTTGATTTATAACTTGTTTAGTGATGGCATTAACTTCAAATGTATCAGAACCTTGTGTTTGTATAGTAATTGTTGATTTATTCGCATTACCAGCAGCATCTTTTATGAAAATATTTTTGCCATTAGGAGAGTTTTGGGGTAAAAATACAGTTAAAGACTGAGTTAGAGCATTTACGAGACCTAACTCTGTATTTGTTGAAAAATAAGTTGTCGCCATCTATTGTGGTGATACGCTTTGAATTTGAATATTAATCGTGGATGTATAAGAAGCCCATAAACCTTGTAACTGCTCTGTCTTTTTAGTAAGAACAACCCGTAAAGCATTTTTTAAATCTATATCCGTTGTAGCATCATAATCTTTTTTAAGAGAAACACATTGACTATAGATTTGTTGGTATTGTTGTTGCTGTTGTGGAGGTAATGAAAAATTATTTACAAAACTTGGTGTAAAAGAACGAATCGTAGAAATATTATTCATACTACTATAAAATATATAATTCTAAATTTTCAGTTTGCGTAATAAAAAAATCTTGTATATCTCCTTGTAGAATTTTCATTGGAGAACCTTCTTTATTTATAGAATTCTTTGATTGATTCGGTAACCTAAGTGAACCTTCATCATAACTATATTCCATAGAAAACCAATAAGCCGTTGTATCAATATATGGTTTATTTATTTTTTCTGCTAATCTTCTTAGGCTACTTAAACTCATCTTATATTTTTTTGATAATATATGATATGATATTTTATTAGCTCTAGTGCCACAACTTATAGACCAGTCATCATTCGTAGTTTGAAATATATTATTTAAAATAGTTAGAATTTCATTTAACATATCTTTTGTATCATAATCTTCAATATCAAAATAGATTCTTAGAAGTATTTTTGGATCTTCCATCGGAATCACTTCATGATAACCATAATCTGACTCTAGCAATTTTATCAAATGTTGTTTAGGTATATCAAGGATTTTTCTTATTTCTTTATCTTTTGTTTCACTTATCAGAATTCTCATACTTTTCTAAATATTTTATTTATTTATTTGAAATTGGCGTACTTGTTCCTATGTTAGGTATTTGATAACTATTACTAGTAATAGGACTATAAATACCATTTATCCATTCATTTGATAATATTATCATTGATTGATTTGTATAAAGATTACGAGCAGTAATAGATGTAAAATTAAAGAAATTACTTCCTCCATGATATTCACATTGTTGAACTGGCCAGAGTTGTATAGCATTACTTGCCCAAATTTGAGTTGATGGAAAAGAAGAACGAACACCATTTCTGTAAGAAAATACAGTAAAATTATGATCTAAAATCAATAAATCATTGGATGAAATAAAATATGAATTTCCTATTATAGGCCCACTATCAAAAGTAAAAAAATTTCCAGTTAATGATTTATTTAATATTGTAGTTGCTTTCGTAGTATATTTATTTATATATTTAAAATTATGTGAATTAAACACTTTATATGATGTAGCATTTGGTACTGGAAACCATGATATAACTAAATTTCCATATACATCATAATTAGTATTTTCCCAATCAATAATTGGCGCTGGTAAGACATAGGTTTGTGGTTGTATTGTAGCTGGTTCTAAAGTATACGTTAACATATTTGTGGCTCGTGTAGTAACAATACAATTTGAATTATTACTACTAGCACCAACTGCTACATAAACACCATTAGCATATGCTATAGCAAAAGCATTTGAAAGACCTAAATTATTAGAATTCCAGTTAGAACCAAAATCTCTAGAAAACCAAATATTACCAAAATAATCAGTTCCAACAAATGTATCACCAAATACAATTGAACCAAAATTAGGTGTTGGATTTATTACATTATAACTATACCAATTATCAGCTGAATAGTATAAATTATTATTACCATCTGAAGCAAACCATAGCCCAGCTCCATAAGTAAGACAATTAAAATTACTAGCTGGACTAAATTGATTCCAATTAATACCATCTGGTGATGTTGATACAGCACCAAAAAAATCATTACCAACTGCGCAGAAGATACCATTCGCATATACAATATTATATACATTATTAGGTGTTGTTGATGAAGGAGTCCAGTTAATACCATCTGTAGAATATGCGATACTGTAATTAGAAGGATTATTACTTGAATTTGGAATACCCCCTGCTACATAAACACCATTTCCATATGCGATACCAAGAGTTACTATAAATAAGTTAAGTGATGCTGGAACAAAATTAGTAGCATCACTAGAATATAATATATTTGCGCCTCCATAAGAACCTATCAACCATATTCCATTTCCATAACCTACAGAATATGGTTCATATACAAAATTACTTAAATCAGATCCAACCCATGTTACTCCATTATCATAAGATGTTGCCATATAAGCTTCATATATACTATTTCCTCCAACAACAATCCAAGTATTATTTCCATAGGCAACACCATTTACAAATTGTAAATCACTTATATTAATTGGATTGGACCAATTATTCATATTACTACTAAAAAAATTATAACCAAATTTATCAAGACAATACATATTTAATGTTATAGGTGTATAAGGAGTAATAGATGAATTAATAATATCACTTAAATTAACAGTATCATTTAAACTTAATGTTGGATTTTCCCCATTAAATACTAATTTAAATGTATTATTTGATGTATAAATAGTAAATGGTGCTTCAATTCCAGATGTAATATTTGATAATGTAAAATAAATATTTAATGTATCGTTTTTTTGTATAAATCCATTTAATGTAATATGTATTTTCCAAATAGATTGATTTGAATTAAAATATAAATAATTACTTTCAGCATTTGTTGTTGCTAAAGTAAAAGGTATAACATTAAGTGGTTGATCATAAATTGGACCATTAAATGTTTGAGGAGATGCCGCAATAAGAGATGGAACAATAGAGGTATTTGAGAATATATTTGAATAATTTACTTGTATATTGGATATTTGATTATTACTCAAATCAATATTACTTTTTGCTGGGAAATAAGCCCAATCAGATGCTATAGGAATAGGAACTCCTACACCATAATAGCTATATGTTACAAAAAAATTACTTCCAAATTCATTAATAAACTGTAAACTTGTAACAGTTGGAACTCCTATTCCAGAATATCCAATACTTAATACATTTGCTTCAACAACATTTATATTAGTAATATTATTTTGTCCCATATCAAGATTCGCGCCAAATGTTACTGGAGATCCCATTCCATTTCCATAAATATAATTAACATCTATTTCATTTACATTTTGTATAGCATTTCCATTCATATTTATATTGCCTCCAGCAGAAAATTGCCACCAATCAGATGCGATAGGAGTTGGATACCCAACATTAGAATTATAATAACAAAATATACCATTACTAAATGAAAATAGATAATTTGATAATCCTGTTATAAGATCTAGATATTGTGTATAAAGAGTATTATCAAACGCATTACTATTCATATTTACATTACTACCAGCGGGAGTTCTCCACCATTCAGAAGTATATAATGTATTCCATTGTTTCGTATATGTATTCGCATAGAACGATACAAAAGAATTAGGACTATTTAGTATATAAGATGTGCTACCATTTTCAAATGTATCTGTCCCAACAGTAGAAAGTGAAATTGTGCTATTCGAGTTTGTATAACCAGTAAAATCTTTAAACATTATTGAACGGAAGGGTATATTTGTTGTCAGTGGGAGATTCACTACACCACTAATCGTGGAGGTATTTAATAATGTTACCATTGTATTTGAATTTAAATTACTACTCATCCTATTACTATACTTATAAAGTAATATTCCATTTATTTGCTAAATAATTTCGCACTTGTATGATTTGATCATTTGTTAATCCATTATATACAATAATCTCATTAATACTACCAGTAAAAAATCTACCATTCACAGCACTCGATAATTGCATAACACTTGCTCCAGAACTGCTGAAAGCACCATCTATAATATGTGTTTGTGTAAAATCTATTGTACCAAATGGTGTTCCATTAACGTTATATGTAGTTAAAATATCAGCACCTCCTCCTAGAGCAGCATAATAACTGCTATAATATCTCATACTATAATCACCATTTGTTGCAAATGACATTCTAACAAGATCCCCTGTTCCTGTTACTACTAAAGAAGCAACCATAAATACATATGTATTTGTATCATATGTTAGAGATGCTAATGAAGTTAAAATAGAAGTTCCAGTAAAAACAGCACCATTTAAATATGCTGTATCACCATAAGAAGGAGTAAAAGTATTAGAATTTGGTGATTTATCATACCATTGTAATATATTTCCACCAGATATTGTAAAACTGTTAGGATCTTTACCATCTAACCATAATGCTAAATTTGGTATTTGTGTTGGATTAAATGCTGGTATAGACCATTTTGCTGTTAAATAAGTTCGCACTTGTGCTATTTGATTACTTGTAAGTGGAGTGGGACCATTATAAACAATTACTTCATTCATATTACCTAAAAATACTCTTCCCATAAAATCTGATGATAACCTCATAATACTTGTTCCAGAACTATTGAAAACACCATCAATAATATGGGTTTGAGTAAAATCTACTGTTCCATTTAAATATCCATTCGCATAATATCTAGGCCATAAAGCATCACCAGCATCAGCATTATGAAATCCATCACTGACATAACGTAAACTATAATCACCACCATTTATATCGTTTAACACAAATGCCATTTCAAAAGAAGTACTATTTATTGAATCAACTAAGAAAATATATGTATTTGTATCAAAGGTTAAAACATTTGAAGATGTCATAAGAAAAGTTCCATCAAATATAACACTAGGTCCAGTATATAATGGAGGAGGATTTGTTGGAATAAAATAGTTAGAATTTGAAGATTTATCATTCCATTGAACTATATATCCACTATCTAATATAAATGTATTAAAGTCCGCAGCATCTAACCATAAACCTAAATAAGGTATTTGTGATGGGCTAAATGGAGCAAAACTTATTAATTGTGGTAAATACTGTAAAGTTCCACCAATAATTTCATTAGAATTATTATAATATAATAGAGAACTTTGATAACGTATGCTAGTATTAGAAGTTGGAACATTACTATCATAAAATCCTATAGAACTTATATTTTGTATTCCATTTCCAGATAAATCAACATTACTTTCTGCTTTATAGAAGAACCAATCTTGTGCGATTGCTCTATTTGATAATGTATCGTTATAATAAAATCTATGATTATCATTTGAATTATTATATAAGTAAATATTAGTTTTATGACTTAGAAAAACTAATGAATATAAATTTGGTAATGTAAAAAGACCATTATTCGCATTATATAAAGAAAATGGTTGATTATCAATATTTAATATTTCATATGTTCCAGTATATCCATTCATAGGATCTAAAAATGTATCGAATGTATATGTTAAATTCATATTTGCATAATATGGATAAGATGTTGCTAGTTGAAGAGTATTTACATTTTCTATAATATTATTAGAAAAATCAACTGTTGAAATTGCTGGATAATGAGACCAATTAGAAGCACTACCTCCTCCACCACCAGCAGTATTTTGAATTGTGCTATCAGCAAAAGTAATAGTACTTACAAAAATATTTCCCCAACGAAATGATGATGATCCCAAATTATATGTTAAATCTGTTGCTGGAATAATATCTCCAGTATTTGAAATAGCAAAAGAATTCATATTGAAATTACCATATACAGTAATATTTGGATTCGTTAAACCATATAAAGTATCAATAGAAACATAAGATGTTTCAATACCACCAGTATTACATATAATATTTGTATTCATATTAATAGTATTTCTGACATTAATATTACCTACACCATTTGGCGCATAAAGACTGTCAGTCAAAACATTTGTTGTTCTAACTTCTGCCGAATAAATTTCATTAGCATTTAAAATATTATTACCACTCATATCAACATTTGATTTAGCTGGGAAATAAGCCCATCCTGATATATTACCGGGTGCTAAATTACGTATATATGTTCCATCAGCATATATATATTGATTTGAAAATGTAACACCTTGTGAAGTATTAATACTAGTAACATTTGAATTAGTATCGTATAAAATAGATGAATTAGGACCTATAAATACAGTATTGCTATTTGGAGCAATTACATATTTTTCATTTAAATTTTTAGCAAATGATATTCTATCTTTTTTTATAAATGTTTGATTAGACATATCTAGTTATGCGTTAGAATGGTTCTTTATAATAATACTAATTACTTCGTAAATATCCGTTCTAAAGAAAACAAATATATAATAAATAATGGATGTTTCGTATCCTGGTCTAACAGAATGTGATGAATCGTTAATTTTAAAAGAAGTTCCATTTGCTCCAATTCAGCAAGAAGAAATTCATAAACGTAAAATTATTTTATTAGCAACGGCAGCAATTAATGATGGAAATGTTTTTTCAAATGGACTATTTCAAAATGTATATATTTTATATAATATGTTTGAATCAATGGGATTCTGTCCTATATTAATTGTAAATGACAAACCAAAGAATCTTGATGGAACTCCTCCTATGATTAAAGTATGTCGTATGATGGTAGCAGATGAATTATTAAAACAACCTATCCCAGTGTATTCATATATTGAAATTGGAATGTCTATTGATCCGATTATAAGAAAATTTTTAAGAATGATTGGAGCAAAATCATATAAATTATATCTTGGAAATATATTAAATATAGACATTGAAACACCTATGTTTTATATAGGAACTAATTTTTCTCATCATGTTGTTGGAGAATTAGACGAAGTATGGGTATCACCTCATTATAAAATGCATGAAGAATATGCTTGTTATTTAAATCAATTAGATCCTAAAAAACAAAAACATCTAACTGTACCATATGTATGGGATTCATGTTTTATAGAAAATACAACAAAGAATCTTAAATGGAGACCAAGAACTGGTTCTGAAAAGGAAACATTTATAATTACGGAACCAAATATTAGTTTTCAAAAATCTGCTATTATTCCAATTCTTGGGCTAGAACGATGGTATAGAAAAAATAAAGAATCTAAATTGAACTGGGATGGGCAAATTGTAGTAGTAAATGGAGAAAGACTTTTAATGACTCCTTATTTTAAAGAAAATATTTGGAATACACTTGATTTAGTAAAAGATAATAAAATTACTCTTATTGGACGAAATGATATTCAAAAAACGATGGAAATATATCCATATTCTACATTCTTACTTCATCAAGTGAATAATGAATATAATTATATGACTCTAGAATTATTAAAAATGGG
>Ga0208255_100057_pt1 | contig 16513 bp, 19 predicted proteins | sample CryBogCBH06Jun08_FD_184600 | JGI IMG/M metagenome (GOLD analysis project Ga0208255, IMG submission 184600) | Freshwater microbial communities from Crystal Bog, Wisconsin, USA - CBH06Jun08 (SPAdes) | ecosystem: Environmental > Aquatic > Freshwater > Lake | place: Crystal Bog, Wisconsin, USA... | reverse complement strand
GTAACTAGTGCCTATTATCAAAGATTTACTGGATCTACAACTCAAACCGTTGTATTACCAAATGCAACCACAATGGCTTTAGGTCAAGGTTTCATTATTGATAATGATTCAACTGGCAACTTAACATTACAAGATGGAGCTGCTGGAGCTTTAGGAATTGCTGTTCCTGGTATGGCTGCTTTTATATTTTTAGAAAATAACGGTACAACTGCGGGTAGCTGGTCAGGATATATGTTTGTGCCAGGCGGTGGGCCAAGCGGTCAAGTTACTTGGGGTACGGCTGGTCTTAGCATGGCGGGTCAAACTATTACAAGCGCAGGAGCAATATCAGGAACTTCCTTAAATGCTACCAATGGTATTATAGTTAACAATCAAACAGTATCTGCAAGCTATACAATTCCATCAGGGTCTTCTGCTATATCTTCTGGACCTATTACCGTGGCAAGCGGTGTTTCTGTAACATTGCCTAGCGGTTCTCGTTGGGTGGTTGCATAATGTTTGGGTACGCAGCCTTTGCACAACCCACTTTTGCTGGATTGGGTGGGGGTAATAATTATGTAGTTAACATTTTAGAAGCTTTAACTCTAGTTGATTCTGAAACAGCAATTCGTACCCAGTTTGCTAGTATTACCGAACCTATATTATCGGATATAGATGTAGATGCGGTTATTGCTACTTTTAGTGCGGTTGTTTCTGAGGCTTTGAGCATAAATGATGCCAAAACTGCTACCGCCGCTTTTATTAGCACAATTACCGAAGCAACTAAGGTAGCGGATATTGAGATAGCATTAAGAACAGCTTATGGAGGTGTTTTTGAAAACATTTCTATTTTGGATGGACTAATTGCGGGTGGATGGTTTAAAATAGATGATAGCCAAACCCTCTCATGGACTACAATTTCTAATACCCAAGGAAGTGGCTGGTCAAGTATTTCAGACACAGAAACACCCAATTGGACGCCCATCAATAACAATTACCCTTAATTATGACAACTACTTATAGTCCTTCTTTAAAGCTGTCCTTAATTGGTACTGGAGACCAATCGGGGACTTGGGGTTCGACCACTAACAACAATTTAGGAACGCTTGTAGAACAGGCTATAACGGGCGTAGCCGCAATTTCTTTAAGTGGTATATCTGCGTATACTCTAACCAATTTAAACGGCATATCAGACGATGCCCGCAATATGTGCCTTATTTTTTCTGGTACACCTTCTGGAGCACCCACAATCACGGCGCCCGCTCAGAATAAACTGTATGTCATAGTTAATAATACTACCCAAAGCCTGACAATGGTGGCTTCTGGTGGAGCTATTTCTTTAGTAGTTCCCGCCTTGACTACAGCACAATGCTACTGTGACGCTGCCAACGTTAGTGGAAATGGTATTGGATTTTACTCAGCGCAGACGACTGCGGCAGGAAACTGGAATGTCGGCGGTAATTTAACCGTATCAGGAACTGCCACAATTACTGGTGAGATTTTTGGCGCAGTTAGCAATTTATATGGCGGTGCAGCAAATCAAATAGCTTACCAATCTGCAGCAAATACCACAGCATTTACATCAACGCCTACTTTATCTGGCACAGCTTTGGTCTACAATGGGACAGGATTTGTTTGGAGTACTGTAGCCTCTGCCGTAGCTTCTGGTGCTATTTATGAAAATACACAAAATATTACCCAAAACTATACTATGACTACTGGCAATAGCGGGGAATCGGCAGGACCGATTTCAATAGCGAGTGGTGTTAGCGTTACGATTCCAGCGGGCAGCCGTTGGGTTATTTTATAAGGATAGATATGACTTCGGTTTATTGGATTCATCATATTGGCGGCATTAACTGTATGCAAAGATGGCATATGGATAATTGCAAATCTAAGGAGATTTTATAATGGGCAACTTAGTTTTAAACGGAGCAACGAGTGGAGCAACCACGATTACCCCTACTGATGCGGTAACGGTTACTACAACTTTTCCAAGTTTGGGTGGCACAGTAATGGTTAGCGGTAATATGCCAGCGTTTAGTGCTTATGGTTCAGGAACTCAAACTATTTCTAATGGTGTTTACACAAAAGTAGCATTTAACACAAAATTATTTGATACTAATACAAATTATGATGCAACAACAAACTATAGATTTACACCAACTGTAGCTGGTTATTATCAAGTTAATGGCACTTGCTATTTTGGAACAGTTACAACTGGACTTGGAATTATTCTTATTTATAAAAATGGTTCATATTATTCGTTAAATGGAACTTCATTAACTGCAACAAATCAAGCATATTTAACTGTTTCAGGATTGGTTTATTGCAATGGCTCTACTGATTATATTGAAATTTATGTTTATCAAAATTCAGGAACTACTGTAAGTATTGGAAGTCAAAATAATTCCCAACAATTTTCAGGTGTTTTAGTGAGGTCAGCATAATGTACGACAAAATTATGGCTTTATATCCTAGCCTTACACAACAGGATTTCTTGACTGTAATCACACTACAAAACGATTCAGATGGCAAAGGCGATTACATTGCTAAATGGGAACACCCTACACTAGCTAAACCTACAGAGGATGAACTCAAATGACAACAATTATTAACGCATCCTCAGTAAACGGAATAACAATTAGTTCCGATACATCAGGTCAGATTGCTCTTCAAAGTAATGGAACGACTGTTGCTACCGTGTCTGCTGGTGCTTTTTCTGCTACTGGCGTAACTATTGGTTCTTATACTCCAGCAGCTTCTTTAATTACTGCGGGAACACCTCAAACTGTAAGTGGAACTGCTGTTACTTTTAGCTCTATTCCGTCTTGGGTTAAACGAATTACTATAATGTTTGACAATATTTTGTTTGCTACTGCTGATAAACTACAACTTCAATTAGTAACTTCTGGCGGAACTATAGCTACAGGATACAACTCTGGGAACTGGTTAGCAAATACAGTTAACGTATACGGTACAACAGCTTTTAATTTAATTGCTTATCCGTACAACACAATTTATTTTTCTGGAATTTGCACACTTGCTTTATTAAATTCCTCTACTAATCTTTGGGCGCAAAATTCTGTTTTATCTTCTGCAGCGGGAGCTGCATATACTACTGTTAGTGGTGGTTCAGTTACATTAAGCGCTCTTTTAACAGGGCTTAAACTTTCTGGAACTTCGGGAAATTCTTTTGCCTCTGGTTCAGTTAACATTCTATACGAGTAAAAATTATGAGCGTAATTATTGACGGAACAAATGGTATCACTACCCCACTGGTTAACTCCACAGTATATTGTGTTACTGAAAACGCACAGACGATTAGTGTGAACTACACTATTCCCGCAAGTACTAACGCAATGACGGCTGGGCCTATCACGGTAGGAACGGGTTATGTCGTAACTGTTTCCACGGGAAGCCGTTGGGTAGTAGTTTAATAAAGGATAAATTATGGCTGGCACAATCGTAGCAAACACAATTAACACAGATACAGGTCTATTTAGCACTAATAATGCTTATAGCGGTATTGCTAAAGCATGGGTACAGTTTGCTGGTTCTACTGGCACTATTGCTGGTTCGTTTAATGTTAGTTCTGTAACAAGAGTAGCTACTGGATTTTATATTATTAATTTTGCAACTGCGTTATCAAACGCAAACTATGCTTCAGCAGTAAGTGTTGGTGATGGTACTGGTTCTGGAAGATTTGCTTTTGCTAATTATCCACAAAGCACAGGCGGAGCACCAACTACAACAGCTTTTTATATGGGTACTACTACTTTTAGTGGAACTCCTGCGGATTATGCATATACATCAGCAATAATTTTTGATTAAAGGATAAATCATGGCAGGAACAATAGTCGCAGACACAATACAAGATGGTGCTGGTAATAGCACAGCAATGGATAATGCCATTTATGGTAGTGCAAAGGCTTGGGCTAATTTTACAAACTCAGGAAGCTCAATAACTGTAAGAGCTTCTTACAATGTAAGTTCATTTACTTTTACAAATGCTTATACTTTTATAATGAATTTTACTAATGCTTTGTCTGATGCTAATTATGTAGTTTTAGGAAATACAGGAAATTCTGGAGGTTCTACTACAACTGGAAGTATCGGAACATGTACTCCATCAAATAGCTCTTTTAGCAACAAAACAACTACTTCAGTTACATTAGAAACTGTTGCATTTAATAATTCTAATCCAGCTTATTTTGACAATAATGTAGTTATATTTAGATAAGGAATAATAATGACACAAGTAATCATCCATACAAACTCCAATGGTGGAGTATCCGTAACAGTACCAACAGGTGAAATCTCTGTACAAGCTGTTCTTGAAAAAGACTGCCCAGCAGGTGCAATCATTGTTGATGACTCTACACTCCCACAAGGTGCAGATGCTCAATTCTTTGATGCTTGGGAACTATCAGGTTCTACAGTCACCGTAAACTTTGAAAAAGCTAAAGCTATCAAGCTGGCACAATTCAATTCTAAAGCTGTAGAAGAAGCCCAAAAACGCCAATTAAACACATTAGCTGGTTTAGAAAATACACCTGATGATGCTACTTGGTCAGCTAGTCTAACTGCTGGTCGTACTGCTATTGCTAATGCAACAACTACTGCCGAATTAGTGGCTATTTAAGGATAGATTATGTCAGTATCTTTATATGGTAGTGGTAATACAGTAATTCAGGTAGTTAGTGCTACTAGCAATACTCAATTTTCTACTTCTAGCACTTCATTACAAAACACAGGATTTAGTGCAACCATTACTCCTCAATCTACTACAAGCAAAATTCTTATTATTGCTAATTTACAAATTAGTTATCCAGGAACTGGTGGTGCTGGTTTTGCTATTTATAGAGGTGGTTCTTCTATTTGGCAACCAGGACCTACAAATTCAACTGGCTTATTAACTTCTTATTTATCAGGTAGTGGTGGTAAAAATATTTATCCATTAACTTATCTTGATAGTCCTTCCACAACATCAGCAACTACATACAATATTTATATATCTTCATATAATGGTAGTCAAGCTGGAATTATTAATGAAAATGGTGGAACTGCTACTGGTCAATCATCTATTACTTTAATTGAAATTTCAGGAAGTTAATATGGCAAATTTACATGATGCAGTAAGAGCAATTTATTCAAATGCTATAAACATTACTGGAAATAATGTTGATTCATTAATTGTTAAAGATGTTAATGAACAACCTATAACTATAGTGCCAGCAACAGTAACAGCCAAATTAGCAGAATTACAAACTGCTGAAGAACAAGCAAAACAAGATGCAGAAAATCATAAGGCTTCTGCATTAGCTAAACTAACTGCACTTGGTTTAACTGCTGATGAAGTAAAAGCATTGATTGGATAAGGCACGGTAAAGTGAAATATGTCCGACCCCTATGGAATATCCGAAGGAGTAAAGACTCTTAGCGGGAGTCTTGATGCAAGTCGAGAAGCCAGTAAAGGGCTATCTAAGAGTATTGAAGGAGTTCAGCAAGACGGAATAGATGTAGCTCAACAAAAAGCCCAAGAAAGACGAAGGGCGGCTAGAGAAGCAGAACATAAGAAGCAGACAGCGCTTATTAAAGCATTGGAAGATTGGAATAAAAAGAAGCAAATTAGCGACCAAGAAGCAAAGTTAAAAATAGACTTTGTTAAGAAATACGGTGCTAAAGAGTGGGATGCGGTATTAAAGATTAAGTTAGACATAGAAAATATGGAACGTAAAGCAAATGAAGCATTTCAACATGACCTAAAAGAGGTTAGAAGGGTGCAATTCTATTGTTTTGCTTTGGCAACTTTAATATCATGGTATTTAACGTGGGGTATTAAAGGATAAAATGTTATGGGATGGCTTGAACAAATTGCACCTACTATTGCTACTTGCCTTGGCGGCCCTCTTGCTGGCTTGGCTGTTACGGCAGTATCTAAAGCGTTGGGAATAGACGAAAGTAAAGTACAAGAAACTATTGATGACGGAAAACTCAGCGCCGACCAGATTGCTGCCGTCAAACAAGCAGAGCTAGAGCTAAAAGACCATGCACAACGCTTGGGCTTAGACTTTGAGCAATTAGCGGTTCAAGATCGGTCTTCTGCACGGGATATGCAATCGACAACAAAATCCTATGTTCCACCAGTATTAGCTATTTTAGTCACAATCGGTTTTTTTGGTATTTTAGTTGCCCTTATGTTTGGCTTTGCACAACGGTCAGACGAGGTAATGATTATGCTAGGTAGTCTTGGCACTGCTTGGACAGGCATTATTGCGTTTTATTTTGGGTCTTCTGCTAGTAGTGAAAATAAAGACTCAATGTTACATCAATCTACCCCCATAAATAAATGACTCCAGAACAACTAACACAACTTGGTATTGACCCACAAAAATGGTATACCCCATTAATTGATATGTTTGCTCGGTATAATATCAATACTACTCAACGCCAAGCTTCATTTATAGGACAGTGCCAACATGAATCAAACAACTTCAGAACTCTGGAAGAGAACCTTCATTACTCTGCCGATGGACTTATGCGTACATGGCCCTCAAGATTTCCTACTATTGATGTGGCTGAAAAATATGCTAATAATCCAGAAAAGATTGCAAACAAAGTTTATGCTGGGCGTTTAGGTAACGGAGACGAGGAATCCGGTGAGGGTGCTCTTTATTTTGGAAGAGGCTTAATTCAGTTGACAGGTAAAGAAAATTATGACAGATGTGGAAAAGCAATTGGTTTTGATTTTGTTAATAAACCACAGCTTTTGGTTGAGCCTTATTATGCTAGTTTGTCTGCCGGTTGGTTCTGGAACAAACTTGGCCTTAACGATTTGGCGGATGCTCAAGAATATGGTCAAATGACCAAACGTATTAACGGCGGGACCCTAGGTTTAGATGACCGTATTGTAAAAATAACCAAAGCTAAAGAAATACTAGGGTAATATGCCGTTACAAAAACTAGCTCTTAAACCTGGCCTTAATCGAGAAGGTACAAGTTATTCCAATGAAGGTGGTTGGTATGACGGGGATAAGATTCGCTTTCGTTCTGGACTACCAGAAAAAATTGGTGGTTGGACCCAAGTAAGCCCAAGTACGTTTTTAGGTTATTGTCGTTCGTTATGGAATTGGGTAGATTTATCGGGTAATAACTTTATTGGTGTTGGTACTACATCTAAATACTATATTTATAATGGCGGCACGTATAATGATATTACCCCTATTTATTATACAAGCACATTAGGCACTAACCCTATAGCGTCTACTGCAAGCTCTACTTTAGTTACTATTACTGATACAGCATATAACCCAGCGGTCGGCGATTACCTTCTTTTTTCAAGCGCAGTTACTGTCGGCGGTGCGGTAATTAGTGGAGAATATATAGTCACTAACGTGCCGTCGGCTACAACTTATACTATTGTCGTAGCTTCTGCGGCATCATCTACAACTACGGGCGGTACAGGCGCAATTATTCAGTACGAGTTACCAGTAGGTTCAGCTATTTATAGCATAGGAACTGGCTGGGGTGAAGGGCCGTGGGGTGGTGTATCTAGTTCACTTAGCGTATCTTTAAGCAATAACCCTTTTGCAACGACAAGCGGAAGCGGTGTAGTTGTTGTTTCTCAGCCAGCGCATGGGTTAACCGCAGGTACCTATATTTCTATATCTGGGGCTACTTCTATTACGGGGTCTAGTATTTATGCTGGGGCACTTAACAGTACGTACACCATCACTGCGAGTTTAACTGCTAGTACCTATAGTATTACCCTTCCATTTAATGCCATCTCAACAACAACTGGGGGCGGCTCTAGCGTAAAAGTTCAAGAACAGTCAGGAACTCGTGGTTGGGGCACTGCATATAATAGCGGAGGAGTTGGAAGCCAAATACGTTTATGGACTAACGATAACTTTGGTCAGGATTTAGTCATGGCCCCTAGAGGGGGTAGCATTTATTATTGGCAAGATGCAAATGGCGTAGGAACGAGGGCGGTTAGTTTATCTAGTTTAGCTAATTCTACGGCAAGTACAATCCAAACCGTTTCTTTTGCTAGCGGTGCCGGCTCTGTTGTAGTATCGTCGCCGACAGGTATTTATCCTTACGCTTATGTAACTGGAACGGGGATAGCCGCTGGGACCCAAGTAGCTTCAACTTATATAATTGGAAACACAACTGTTTCATTAACTGCTAATACTATTGCCTCTTCGGCAGGAACCAATTTAACTTTTTCTTATTCAGGCCAATATGTCCCAACCGCAACCAATCAAATTATTACATCAGCGATTCAAGAATTCGTTATTACTTTTGGCGCTAACTCTTATAATGGTGGAACTTACTCATCTACCTTCAATCCTATGCTCGTACGTTGGTCGGATCAAGCAAACGCTTATCAATGGGTTCCGCAAGTAACGAATCAGTCTGGCGAATTTGCTCTAAGTAACGGGTCTTTTATTATGGGTGCCCGGGCTACTCGACAAGAAATTTTAGTTTGGACTAATACTGCGTTATATACTATGCAGTATATTGGGTATCCGTATGTTTGGAGTTTCCAACTTTTGATGGACAATATTTCTGTTATATCACCTAACTGCATGGTTACGGTTAATAATAGAACGTTTTGGATGGGCACAAGTAAATTCTATATGTATGACGGTACGGTGCATACTTTGCCTTGTTCGTTGCGCCAATATATATTTGATGATATTAATTTAAACCAGTCTTTCCAAGTATTTGCTGGAGCTAATGAAGGCTTTAACGAAGTCTGGTGGTTTTATGTTAGTAATGAAAGCAGTGGTAATGCGGTAGATAAATATGTTATTTACAACTATTTAGATAATGCTTGGACTTATGGAAACATGGCTAGAACAGCTTGGCTGCAAACTAATATCCAATCAAACCCAGTCGCCGCCGACTACAATAGCAGGTTGCTTTACCATGAGAGTGGAGTAGACGATGTTTCTACATCTAGCCCGCAACCTATCTATGCTTATATTCAGTCTTCAGATTTTGGTGTTCAAGCGCAAGATAGTAGCGCAGGTCAGCACTATGGGTTTGTATGGAGAATGTTGCCTGACGTAAACTTTAATGGCTCAAACGTTGCCAACCCACAGGTAACTATTCAATTATTACCACGTCAAAACTCAGGTACAGCTTATGGCACATCAGACTTAAACCCTGTTATAAGCACCCAAACTTATGCGTCGCCGACGCCCCAAGAATATACTGTTCAACAGTTTACAGGTCAAGTTTATACACGCCTACGTGGGCGCCAGATGTCGTTTAAGATTTATTCTAATACCCTCGGTGTTGCTTGGCAATTAGGCACACCTCGATTTGACGTTAAACCAGACGGTAAGAGGGGCTAATGACTATTAAACCAACCATAGTTGCTACTATAGCGCCTAACTTGCCTGTTGCTGGAGATACATACGATCAAACATATTTTAACCAAATATTAAACTCGTTTCGCTTATATTTTACTTCTATAGATAACTTTACTCGGTCTTCTTCGGTATATAGATATGGCACAACCGCCCTAAGACCAGCCGTAGGTTTAACTATTGGACAACAATATTTTGATACTACCCTTGGAATACCTGTTTGGTATAACGGAACAAAGTGGGTAAATGCTAGTGGAACGATCGTTTAAATGATAAAATTAACCAAATCTTTATTTAAGGGGCCTCTATGAGCCTAAAAGACGCTGCAGAACACCTAAAAGCCCAAGGTCGTTGGAGTGACACCGAGCTCGTCCATATGGACAAAGGTGAGGTAGAAGCTTTAAGAGGTATTGCTAAAGCTCATGGCGGTGACTTAACTACTAACCCAGCAACAGGTCTTAAAGAAGCGGGTTTTCTAAGCTCTATTCTTCCTATGGTAGCGGGTATAGCTTTAGATATTGCATCTGATGGCGCTTTAACTCCGTTGACCGCTGGTATGATTGTCGGCGCTGGTGACTACGCTATGACTGGCGATTTAAAACAAGGTCTTATGGCTGGTATTGGTGCTTATGGCGGCGCTGGTTTAACAAGTGGTTTAGCTGCTGTTGGTGGTGCGGGAGAAGTTACGGCAGATAGTGCAGCTGATGCAGCAAGATGGGGTTCAGAAGATACGGTTGGAAAAGCGGCATTAACAAGCCAAGGCAGTGGCGCTTTACAGGGTATACAACAAGTGGGTTCTAGTTTTGGTAACGCTGCAAGTTTTATAGGCGATAATGCTGGCTCTGCTTTAGCTGCAACTGCGCCGGTTCTTTCAAGTGCTATGCAACGCCCAACTTTAGGTGCGTCAGCCCCAACTTCAACTAATAACTACGGCCAGCCATTACAACGTGTTTCTCCAGATTTTAAAGGCTCGTTTCCATCGCAACCTAATCCGCCGTATCAAGCGCACTACCCAAATTATTCGCAAAACCCATATAGCCCGCCAACAGGAACGCCGGCACCGCAATACCCTGGAACTACTACTTATGCAAGTGGCGGTGAAATAGAGCATTTTGCTAGTAAAGGCGAAGTAAAAGCATACGACCCGTCAGCGTATGACCCCCTAACGTATACGGGTAACGATAGTATTTATAGTCCACAGCACTACATGCCAAAAGCAAAAGCAATGGACCCAGTTGCAGGAGATACTTCTACTTACCAAGATACAGATCCAGATACAAGAAACATGTCTGCATACGATGCAGCTATAACCCGGCTTAGTAAGATAGGGGCTACTCCAGCAGCAGGATTAACCCCAACAATTAAAATGGGCAAGTTAGGCTCTGTAAATACAATGCCAGCAGTGGCTCAAGCAGCGGCAGCACAAGCTCAACAAGCAGCAGCGCCGACTCAACAAATGCACGAAGTAGATAACGCTGCTCAAGGCGGCATTATGGGTTACGCTCCTGGCGGAGATATTCATTCTAATTTAGGCGGTTATTCTGACGGAGGTCGTTTACTTAAAGGCCCTGGCGACGGCATGAGTGACAATATCCCTGCAGTAATTGGGCATAAACAGCCTGCTCGTCTTGCTGATGGTGAATTTGTAGTACCCGCTGATGTAGTGTCTCATCTTGGTAATGGGTCTACTGAGGCCGGTGCAAAGCATTTATATAGCATGATGGACAAAATTCGTAAAGCAAGAACAGGTAAATCTAAACAAGCACCAGCAGTAAAAGCGGAGAAATATCTACCAAAATGACACAGATAGTCTATGAAGATGTAGATGGATTTAATTTTGTTGACGATTTTGAGCGGCTCTTTCCTTTGCATTATGAAGAGCTTTGTGTTACTAAAGAGTTTCCTTACGAGCCAGATTATGAAGCTTATAGACGTTGCGCACAAGCAGGCATGTTGCGGTGCATTACTTGTAGAGCTGATGGCGAATTAATTGGCTACATTATATTTTTTGTGTCGCCGCATTTGCATTACAAGTCATGTATAACAGCAACGGAAGATATTTACTTTATTAAAAAAGAATATCGCAAAGGTAGGATTGGTATTAGATTATTTCAGTACGCTGAAAAAGTATTAAAAAAACGTGGAGTACAGCGAATTGTGATGCACACTAAAGTGCATTTAGACAATTCAAGATTATTTGAGTATTTAGGTTATAAACAAACAGACAAAGTATTTACAAAAATGTTAGGAAAATAATATGGGCGGATCCTCATCACCAGCTCCATCAGGGCCAACACAAAGCAATGTCGTAAACACCAACATACCGGATTACGCACAGCCCTATGTAATGAATATGCTGCAATCTGCTCAGTCGCAGATTTTTCAGCCTGATGGGTCAACATTTAACCAATACCAGCCTTATAGTAACAACCCTACCGATTATGTAGCAGGCTTTTCTCCTTTACAGCAACAAGCGCAATCTTCTGCGGCTAATTTACAAACCCCAGGTTCTTATGGTGCGGCCCAAGGGATTACTGGGTACGGGATTGGTAATGCTTTACAAATGGGTGCAAACGCAACGCCACAAGATTTTCAAAATCAAGTCGGCGGATATATGAATCCGTATATTCAAAACACACTGCAGCCAGCAATGCAGTTATTAAACCAGCAATATGGCCAACAAGGCGCTGCAGAACAAGGTAATGCAACTAAAACTGGAGCTTTTGGTGGATCTCGTGAAGCATTAATGGCAGGGCAAAACCAACAAAACCAAATGTTAGCTCAAAACCAGCTAGTCGGTAATGCTTATAACCAAGCATTTGGCGCAGCACAAAATCAATATAACCAATCAGGCGGGTTTGCACTACAAGCTAACCAAGCCGCAATGCAAAACGCTAATCAACTTGCAGGATTGGGCGGTCAACAACTTGCAGCGCAACAAAGTATTCTTGGTACACAAGCGGCTCAAGGCGCTACTGAACAACAGCAGCAGCAGCAAATTATTAACCAAGCAGTTCAAAACTACGCTACGGCTCAGCAATATCCGTACATGCAGCTAGGTGTTATGAATTCTTTATTGCGTGGTTTGCCAATGCAATCTTCTACTACACAAATGTACCAAGCTCAGCCAAATACAGCTCAAAGTGCAATTGGTTTACTTGGTGCTGGTACTGCATTAGCTGGCGCTGCTAAACGCACGGGTGGCTCTATTAAAGCTATGGCTAAAGGTGGTATTGCCGATGTTCCTGGATATAAATATGGTACGTTTATTAACGATGAGCAATTACAGTCGGATGCGCAAGGTCTAAGCCAGCCACAAATGCAACAGCGCTTACAAGACCCACAAGTAACGCCTAATGAGCGTATGATGTTTCAAGGCGTTCAAGCAGATCAAAACCGACTACGTCAAATTCCTGGTGCTGGGCAAGCTATTGCCTCTGCGGGTTTACCTCCACAGCCTCAGATGGGTGCGTCGGCACCGCCACAAATGGGTCAACAACCTATTCCTATGGACGCTAGATTATCGGGTATTGCCCAAGGCGGAGGCCCAGCTTTTGCTTCAATGAATTCGCCGACTCGTATGCAAGCTGGTGGCATTACGCATTTTGCTAACACGGGCGCTGTAGAAGATCCAAGCCCAACTTCATATGCTCCTGGTACTCCTTTTATTGACCCAAAGTTAGCACAAAATAAGCTAACTAATGAGCAAATGGAGCGACTAGCTGCTAACCCTACAGTTAACTTAACCCCACGCCAACAAGCAGCTCAAGCGGCTTCACGACAAGAAGGTCCAAAAACTGTACCAGCAAACTTCCCTCCTGAGTTAGACTATGCTCAAGCTAAAGCTCGGTCTGATTTTGAACAACAAGCTATTGCCCAAGGTGCACGTCCAAAACCACGTGAATTCCCTAATCCACAATTAACTGACGAACAACGCATTGCTGGGTTTACAAATGCGCTTAACGCTCCCCAACCTAACGTAGCTCTTAAGCCTGCGCCCGGTACAGAGACGTTAAAAACAGAGCAAGATGTTGCCAAAGCAGCCCAAGCTAAAGCCGCACAAGCACAGCAAGCTCAAGCTAACCCTGCTAATTTACAACGTGGTAATACTATAACTCCGGGCGCTGGTATTGGTATACATCCACAGCAACAAACAGAAGAAGAATATACCCTGGCTAAAGCAATGCAACAACGAGATGATGCGCTTCGCTCTAAAGGTATTGAGCCCGGTGTTGGCGTTAAGAGCAAAGAAGCTATGGCATTACTTGCTAAACAACAAGCTGGTTTAGGTGAGAAAGAAGACTTTAATAAACGTCTAGCCATCGCTCAAGGATTCCTTGATTTTGCACAACGTCCAAATGTAGGTAAGGGCATTGCTGGTATGTTAGCGCCTGCGGCTCATGCAGTCGGTGTCGGTGCTACGGCGTATGCTGAGGCTAAAAACGCTGCTAGTGCTGCTGAATTGGCAAATGCTAATGCTCAAGCTGCTTTGGAAGCATCTGACCGTAAGTTTGCTGAAGGTGATATTGATGGCGCCACAAAGTCTTATGACGAATATAGACGTTCAAAAATGTCAGCAGATTCCGCTGCAAACGTTGCTACTATCCAAGGCCAATACCATGTAGCTGCTCAACATGCCGCAAATACTGCTACTGCACAACAACAACAACTTATGGATATATGGTTAGCTAGGCCCGAAAACAAAGGTAAAGATAGGGTTGATGCTTACCAAGCTATTGCCCCTATGGCTAAAGATCCACAAACACAAATTTTAACGGAAAAATTAGCCCTTGCTCAGCGTAAAGAAGCAGATAAATTTTTAGAAGGTAGTCAAGAATATTCTAATCTTATGAGGGCGGCCAAAAAAGACCCTACAAAGAAAGCGGCAGTAGATGCTTTTAGGGAAAAAACTTATAGGGATTATGGTGTAAACTCTACCGCAGCACCAAGCAATAAAGTTGTACCTTTTGACCAACTTTCGTAAAGCTAGTTTATGCCGATAGATGTACAAATGCCTGATGGGACGGTCATTAGTGGGGTTCCTGACAACGTAACTAAAGCCGATTTAATGGCTAAGTACCAGGCATATGCGCCAAAAGAAACAGCGCCTCAACCTGACGCATTAGGTAGGTATATTGCCAACCCAAATGAAAAGCCAAAAGAAGAAAAACCAAACTTGCTATCTGAGCAAGAAGCTAACGACATTAAAAAAGACTACGCTATTTCTTCGGAGATGGGCTATCCTGAGTACTTAAAACAACTATTAAAACGTTCTGGTAAAGAAGCAGCTGTAGGGTTTGAGCAAGGCAGTCGAGGCCTTATTTCATTTGGGCACGATTTATTTAATGTTAACGATGACCAAAACAAATTAAATTTAGATAAATTAGACCAGGTTACTAAAGCAATGGGTACACCTGAGAGCCATGTTGCTAGAATTTTTGAAGGCGCTGTTAGTTCTATAGCGCAACAACTGCCAATGATAGGCGCTAGTATTGCTACAGGGTCTGAAGTTCCCGCACTAGCGGGTATGTTTGCGCAGTCTTTTGGTCAGACTTATGACGATAGTAAACGTGAAGGATTATCCGCAAAAGAAGCATCTGGGCGCTCGGCTATGTTTGGTGTGTTTGAAGTTGTCGGCGAAAAGTTTGGTTTAGGTGCGGAGCTTAAAGCGCTTAAGAAATCTGCCGAGGGTATTCCGACATCAGAGTTAATTGGTTATTTTACTAAAGCTTTAATGAAAGAAATACCCGGTGAAGAACTTACTTATGCTGGGCAATTTGCTGTAGATAAAGGCTATGGCATGAACCCAGAAGCTGGGATAAAAGAATTTTTTCATGGGGCATTAGAAACTTTATATGGAACTGTAGCCCAAGGCGGTATTATGATGGGTGCAGGTGCCGCCGCTAATAAAGCAGTACGTGCACTTAGCCCACAAGAACAAGGAGAACAAGATGCAAAGCAAAGCCCTGGACCTATCGCCGGAACAAATCAGCTTAGCCTTCCATTGTCTAGCGCACCAGGAGGAACCTCCGCAGGAGCTGGAGGACCTAACCAAGATGGATTGGATTTGTCTGGCCAGGGCGCTGGAGTGCCTAATGGAGGAGCGAAACAGCTCAACGATCAATTAAAAGGACCTATTAGTACGGGGGCACCAATACTAGGTAGAGACCCAGAAGTTCTCGCAAAAATTGAAGGTATTCAAGCACAAATTAATACTTTGCAAGATCAAAGAAAACAAATACAAGACCCTAATGATCCAGAATTAAATGCTATAAATCAAGAACTTGCATCACTAGAGCAAGCTAAAAAAGATATAGACCGTCCCGCTGGGATACCACCTAAAAATCAAGCTATTGCTTTAAATGCGCCGAGTCAAGGGGGTTTTGATTTTGGTGAGGCAGATGAAAACGCTCAAAGAGCTATACCGAAGTCAAGTGTTGACGAATTTAGTTTAACCGCTCCCGTAGGGAATACTGGAGTTACTGCTGAAGCAACGCCAATTGAAGTTCCTAAATACCCAACTAGCAAATTTATGTTTGCTAATACTGGGGTTAACCCTGTAAAAAACCTTGTTTCTTTCTTTAAAACTTTAAAATCAAATGCAGTAAGCGAAAATGAATCTAAAGCCCACGAAGCTGAAATAAATAAAGCTATTGAAAAGATAGACGAGTTTCATACTGATGCTAAAGGACTAGAAAGAACTAAGCGTTTGCAGTTTTTAAATGGGTTTTTTGACCAGTACAGCATTGCTCCAGAAGATAAACAAAACGAGATTTCTCGGTTGCCGTCGGCGTTGGCGGGAATGAATGCAGAACAACAACAAAGTACGCTAAAAGATATATCCCAATTCCCAGCATTAAATACTGTGCGGGGTATGAAAGATTTTAATAAACAACTAGATCAGGCTACTCTTGATTACACCGAGGCTAAACTTGGTCGGTCCCGTGATAGTGCTATTCTACCTTGGCAAACCCATGAAGATGTAAGCACGCAAAAAGATGCGTCAGAGCTACAACGCCTTGGCAATATATCTGAAAAGTATATGACGCCGGAAGAAAAGGCTGCTAAAAACTATTTAACTGCCCACGCCGACCCTGATGCGCCTTTTGCTAGTGCTATGCGCTCCGCAGCTTTTGATTTGGGTGCAGACC
>Ga0208255_100056_pt1 | contig 16529 bp, 20 predicted proteins | sample CryBogCBH06Jun08_FD_184600 | JGI IMG/M metagenome (GOLD analysis project Ga0208255, IMG submission 184600) | Freshwater microbial communities from Crystal Bog, Wisconsin, USA - CBH06Jun08 (SPAdes) | ecosystem: Environmental > Aquatic > Freshwater > Lake | place: Crystal Bog, Wisconsin, USA... | reverse complement strand
ATATTATAATAAAAAGAAAAAAGATATTATACTATATAATAATTTAAAAGAATATGCTAAAGAATATTTTTTTAATCTTCATGAAAAAGTTAATAAAGAAAATCTAAAAGAATCATTTCAATATGAAAATTTATCAATCAAATATAAATATACAAAAAATGATTTAAATATATTTGTAAAAGAATTAGATATATTATTTCAAAAATATAGAATTATTAATATAATTATAAGACAAGACTTTTTTAAAACTTTAAATCTTTTATCTCGTTTTATGAATTACTAAGATGATTTATTACATACTAATGGTTGGGTTTGAGTATTATTTATATCTGATGAAATAAATGAAGAAGAAATACCAAAAATATCAGCATTTCTGGCACCACAATATTCCGCAAACTTATACCATGAATATCCTAGAGCACCAAATACTGTTGTTGCTACTACTAATCCTAATAGAGACTCGCATCCAGTTATTGTTAATCGTAGAATTGATATAATTAAATATAAAATACCAATTAATATCATTGACATAAGTGCTCTAGATTTACGATTTTTAACAAGAGTACTTATTGAATTATCAGTAGGTAATACATAAATACTATACGCATTTGTAAATATAAATCCAAAGAAGAAAGCAATATGTGCCATATAAATACTTGGAACACGAGATGAATGAGATTTCATACTAGGAAATAACGAACAAACATCACTTAATGGTATGGGATCATTATTCATAAATAAATCTTTTATAGAATAGAAAGGTAATGTAAAGAATGATACTATTTTAGATATACTAAGATATCCAGTAAGAAATAAAACTATACCGCCAATCATTCCAACAACAATCATTCCAAATATAGAAAATCCTAATATTGTTGAATTCAGATCCATTGTGTTTCCCTATCTATGCCGGTATATTATTTAGGAGCATATAATATTAAAATGATAGGAGTAACCATACAAATGATAAATAAAAATAATACTCCTACTGGATTATTTAAATAATTATCAAATACAAATGAAAAAATAGTAGCAGATACTGTAACTAGAATTAATTGACCTACAAATAATATTCCCCACGCACGACTTCCTACACCCAGAGTCATTATTCCTTCATAACTTATTAACAGTAAAGGTAATGCTAGAAAAGCATATAATATATTTTTTCTTATTATATTTACTAGATTCATCTAACTATGATGAACATATATAAATTGGTTGATTATTAATTGTTTTATTTCGTAAAAGAGGAATACCTAAGAAATTAATATACTCTTTTCCAAATACATTTACATTCTGAGTTACAATTAAAATTCCCATTACACTTCCTAAGAATAATCCTAGCATTGATGCTGACATACTATCACATGAAAACCAAATTCTAAATAAAGAATATAATATAGATAATGTTATTAAACAAATAAATGATACTTTGTATTGTTTATATTTAGAATCTTCTAATACATCTAATTCATCTTGAACTTGAAATAGTGAATAGGCAATATATGAACATGCGAATGAAACTATATATACAGCATATGAAGGATTATTATTTGAATATGTTAAAAGTAAATCTTGGAATGTTGAATGATATATAGAAGGCTTACATTTAGAGGGACCAAATGTACTTCCCATTAAAGAACTAATAATTTGTTGAAACCCATATAAAAAACATAAACTTTCAATTATACTTATTGTAAATGTTGTATGAACGGATGATAATGTTAGAATACTTAATACAAATGATCCAAATAGTATTCCATCTGGAAATATATTAAATATATCTTGTAATGCTTCTATCATCCTACTCTGCTTTAAGAATTGTTTTTATAGTATAATAGAGAATGGGCATTCCATCGTATTATAGATTATTATGTCAAAAAAATAAAAAAACTATTACAAATGAATATAAGAAAACTGATAGAACAATATTATGTTTAGATTTTAATTGTATTGTATATCATTGTTTAAGTAAAATTCCTTTATATGAAAATGATGAATTATATGAAGTTTTATTAATTAAAGAAATATGTAATTATGTTGAGCATATTTATAAATCTGCTGGAAAACCAAATGGACTATTTATAGCCGTAGATGGTGTTGTTCCAATGGCAAAAATGAAACAACAGCGTCTTCGTCGTTTTAAATCAATATTTATGGAACCATATGAACTTGAGAATGGAGTAAAAGTATTTGGGCAAAAATCATGGGATAAGAATTCAATTACTCCAGGAACTTTATTTATGAAGAAATTACATAATGCCTTATTAGATCTTTGTTCAAAATATACTAAATGGTCTATTAGTGGTTATGATGAACCTGGAGAAGGAGAACATAAAGTAATGAATTTTATAAAGTCATATAATGATAAAGCAACATTTTTAGTATATGGATTAGATGCTGATTTAATATTATTGAGTATGTTAAATAGTTTTGATAATACTATATATTTAATGCGTGAAGTAATGGAATTTAATTCTGTTGTTTTAGATACTTTTGATAAAGAACAATTTTTATATTTAAATATTGAAGAGTTAAAGAAACAATTATTTAAGAATCCAAAAAAAGAATATATTGAAGACTATATTATGATGATGAGTTTATTAGGAAATGATTTTGTTCCTCATTCTATTAGTCTAACAATTAAAGATGGGGGATATATTATTTTATATAATTTATTACAAAAATATCATTCAACAAATATGTTTCTCATAAAAGATTCTAAAATACAATGGAATGTATTAAAATTATTTATTAAAGAGATATACAATCAAGAAGATACTTTAATTGAACAAATGTGTAAAAAGAAGAAACATAGTTTTGCGTATAAAGGTAAAACAGATTATGAAATAAAAATGGCTAGTGTTTTTTCATTACCTTCAAAATGGTTTGTAGAATCCGAAATATATGAAAATGGAAAAATGAAATATAATTGGAATGAAATATATTATACAAAATTTTTACATAATGAAAAGGAAAAAATTATTCAAGAATATCTAAAAGGGTTACAATGGGTCATAGATTATTATAATGGAAATGAAATAGAATTTGATTGGTATTATCCTTATATGTATGTACCATTATGGAAAGATATCTATAATTATTTAGAGAAACATACTATTAATATTATATATAATATTCAGAACCCTATTGAACCAGAACAACAACTAGCAATAGTATTGCCTCCACATAGTTATAATTTAATACCAAGTAATAAATATAAAAACTTTCCAACTAGATATATTCAATTCTTTCCTACTACATTTAATGTTCATAGTCTTGGAAAAAAATGGATCTATGAATGTGAATCAAATATTCCAATATTTTCTTCCAAATTCTTAAGGAAAATAGTCTAAAAACATATTATTATACTTGTTAGATGGGAAATATTAATTCAGTTGAGACAATAATTCCTCCTTCACATGTAAAAATATATAGAGAATTAAATACAATTCAGAATCCGGCTATGAAAGTAAAAATGATTCAAACATTATTAGCAGGTTCTGAATATGTTACAAGTGCTAAGATTACGGGTATATATTCTGACTTATTAGCATACGTTGCAAAGTATAATAATTATATTCCAGAAAGACAAGAAAAAAGACAACAAGAAGATAAACAACAAAATACTATAGTAACACAGCATAAAAAAGAATATAAAAATAGACTAGAAAAGGTAAATTCAGAAGAAAAAGCAATAGGATATTTTCAAGCATGTTTAGAAATTCTTGGATTGGAAGAAGAGGTTGCTTTAACAGAAGAAACTTTAAAAAAAGCCTATAAGAAATCAACATTAAAAAATCATCCAGACAAAGGAGGATCTGAAAAGGAATTTGAAAAAGTAACAAGAGCCTATGCTTATTTAGGAGAGATTTTACGAAGAATTCATGGAGGTCGTTCTACAACAGTGAATGTTGATGCTCCAAATGTACTAAAAGATTCTAGATCCAAAGAATATGACTCTGTAAAACATGTAGAACCTATACGATTAAATCCGAAGAAACTTGATATGGATGCGTTTAATAAAATGTTTGAACAAACACGTATTCCGGATCCTGATGAAGATGGTTATGGTGATTGGCTAGGAAAAGATAAAGATGAAACAAACAATCCTAAATTTAGTGGAAAATTCAATCGTGATGTATTTAATCAAATGTTTGAAGATGATGCGAAAACGAATGCTACAAAAGGAAATTATATTATACATCAACCTCAATCAATGATTATGGCACCAACTCTTGGTATTGAATTAGGTCGTGATAGACCAGAAAGTTATACAGCAGCTTATAATTCTGATTTAAATTTTACAGATTTGAAACAAGCATATACAACGGAAAATACATTTTCAAAACAAGTAGCACATGTTCGTGTAGATAATAGAAATTTTGAAAACTATAAGAATGAATATGGAAAAGCACCACCACCATTATCAAGTGATGATTTACAGAGAATTCAAGAAGGAGAAAAATTAATGGAACAAAAAGAGATTCTACGACAAAGAAGAGCTGCTGAAGAATTAATGAATTCTGATAAATATTTTGAGCGTATGAAACAACTTGTATTAACTGATAAAAGAAAAGGATAAATTCGTCTAAAGAAATTGTAGTAAATATATAAAAATGGTTTTATTTATAGATTCATTTTTATTTAATGGTGAACCGATTGTGAAGTTACGTTTAGAATATCTTTATAATTATGTTGATTATTTTTATATTGTAGAAAGTCTTTATACTTTTACTGGTCATGAAAAAAATAGTTATTATATTGATACATATAAATCATGGTTTGAACCATATTTAAATAAGATTAAATTTATAAAGATTAATACTTTATTAAATAAATTACCAAATGATAGTTTTATTGATAATATTAAAAAATGTTTTCATGAAGAAAAACTTCAAAGAAATTATATAAGAAATATATTATTAAATGATTTTGATGGAAAAGACTTTATACTGGCTCTATGTGATGTAGATGAAATATATGATATTTCTGAATTAAAAGATACATTATTTGATTCTTTACAAGATAAAGTAATTTTATTAACAATGAAAATGTATTTTTATAATTTTAACTTTTTCTTACATGATCATTGGGAAATGGCATATTTAATAAGTTCTACTATGTTAAGAAAAGAAAACTATAAAGATTTAGATTATATTCGAGTATATAAATTGGGTAGCGATACAATACGGCGAAACTGTGGTTGGCATTTTACATATTTTATGAGTCCAGAAGATATTCAAAGAAAAATAAAAAGTTTTTCTCATTCCGATATTAATCGTTATCCCTTTAATGATATTGATTATCTTAGATTTGTTGTTTCAAAAGGTATTGATTATCAACAAAGAAACGATCATATTTTACAGAATATACCAATTGAAAATGAATTTCATAAATATCCAGAATTATTTCGTAAATATTATTAGTATGACACATGTATTAATATTTCTTACTGTAATATTATGTTTAACCACTATTGGTGGTGCTGCAGCATATTATTATTCCAATGAACAGATTGATAAAAATACTTTTGTAAGAAGTAATCTTATATTAATAGGAAGTGAAAATCCTACTTTATGGTTATATTATGATCAAAGTGAAGTGAATAGTCGTTGGTGGGCAGATTTTGGAGGACGTTCATCACGTGTATTAAATGCTCCATTTTTAAATTTATGTTATGAATCTATTGTAATGAATAATGGCACAACATATAATGTAAAAGTTCTTGCTGGATTATCAGATGTTGCTGTATTACTAGGAGGATGGAAAGAACTTCCTACATTTTTACAGAACCCTATTGCTCCTGTAGGAGAAGCAGAAATAAATTATATTCGTTCTACAATTTTAAGAAGATTTGGAGGATTATGGGTAAAACCTTCTACAATTTTCTTACAATCTCTACCAGATTTGTCAGAACAAGAAAATGTTGTATTTTTTGGAACCGATAAAGATGAAACATATTCTGATTCTAAAGGAACATCAGTTCCTGGAACAGATATTATGTATTCTCCTTATAAAGATCATCCAATATTTGTAGTATTAGAAGAACTTTCATTAAAACGTATTGAACATCAAGAAGGAGGAAAACAATTTCGTAAAGATATTAAATGGGATTTATATTCAGTAATGAATGATTTTTCAGATATGATATCATATTATCCCGAGTTTGAATTTGCTCGTAAATCAAATGGAAAAAGAATACAACTAGAAGATTTATTATCTTCAAATGATATTATTATATCAACAAATGCGTTATATGTCCCTCTAGATTGGGAAGAACTACAAAATCGTAGTAATTTTTCTTGGTTTCTCCGTATGTCAGAAGAACAAATACTTGAAAGTAATTTATTTATAAGTATTTTATTCAAATTCAACAATATAATTAGCAGATAATTCTAAATCTTTAATTTTTTTATAGATTTGATATGTTGTTAATTTTATAGAATTTATTAATTTTACTTGTACATATAAATCATATCCAATAGATCGTAATATATGACGTAATATCGTTATTTGTTTAGATTCATCTACATTATATAAAAAACGCTTTGCTTTACAAGGAATATAATATGGTTCAATCCAAGTAATAATTTCTTCAAATCTCTCTTTGGATAAATCTTTTTTTGTAAATGTTTTAAGATCATGTAATCCAAGAAATTGTAAATATATTAATATTTCTTCTACAAACTTTTTTTCTAATGGGATTTTAAACAACCCTTTATTGTCAATCATTGTTCTCTCTATTTATTACTTATTATAACATCAATCTTAACATATCAAAAGAATATGTTTTACCTTGTGCAAATTGTATCCATCCTTTCATAATTATATAATATAAATGCTCACTTGTTTTTGGTTTAAGAATACCAAATTGTTTAATATTTGTATTTAATTCATATAAAAAATCTTCATAACTAATTCCCGTAGACCAAATTTTAAAAAATAATTTACATAATTCTTTTTCATTCTTTTTTACAATATTTTTAATTATTTCAAGACTTATATTATAACTCGGAGAACCAAATAATATATTTATATCATCAGCATCAACTTCTTTTTTATCATGATAATAATATGATAAAATTTTTATAATTGTTTCAATTTGATGAGGTGTATGTACAATTGTAAATAGAAATGTTATTCCTGCTAATGTAATTTTAAATGGAGATTTATTTATAATTAAAGAGTATTTTATATATTCCATTGAAGAAATTGTTTCCATTTCTAAATGTAGGCATCGTGATTTTAGAGGACTAATTAAATCAGATGGATATCTACTACAAAAAAAGAATCTTGTTGTATGAGCATGTGTTTCCATGGGTCTTCGTAATGCTTGCTGGCTAATAATTGGAAGACTATCAGCATCATCAATAAGAATCCATCTATATATACCAGGTTTTGCCGATGAATGATGAACAAATTCAGCAACATTTTGTCTTATACAGTGTATTCCTCGATCTTTTTCTGATGATAAATTCATAATCCATTCATTCATATTATTAATATTATGTTTTTTATAATAAGCATCAATAAATTCTTTTAATAATGTTGTCTTTCCAGATCCATGAATACCTGTTATAAATAAATGGGGAATATTATCATTCTCTAAAACTCTATTGAATATTTCTTCTATTTCACTTTGTCCTATTAATTTAGTTTTAAATACCATTTGCCTACATGGAAAATTGTTGAATGCTTAAACCTTTTCTGTAGAATTAATAAAGAAAAAGAATGAACGCATCTGAAGATAATTTATATTCTATTCTAGGTGTATCAAAAGATGCTGATGATAATGAAATTAAGAAACAATATAGAAAATTATGTTTAACAAATCATCCTGATAAAGGAGGAAAAGCAGAAGAATTTCAAAAAATTCAAAAAGCATATGAAATTCTAAGTGATACTGAAAAACGTCAAATATATGATATGACTGGTTCTACAGATGAACAAGGAATGGGAATGAATGGAAATGGAGGAGTAGATTTAGGAAGTATTTTTTCAAATATGTTTGGTGGTGGAGGGATGCCATTTAATGTTTTTGACCATGTTCCTGGAATGCCTGGAGGCATGCGGCAAAAAAAACATAAACCACAACCTAAGATTCATGAAATACCAATTAGTATTCATGATTTTTATCATGGAAAACATATTAAAGTTCAGTTTGAACGACAGAAATTTTGTAGTGGATGTAAAGGAGAAGGATTCTCTACATTTTCTTCATGTTCTACTTGTAATGGGTCTGGAGTTGTTCAACAAACGATGATGGTTGGACCGGGAATGCATGCGATTACTCGTGGTCCTTGCCATTCTTGTAAGGGGAAGGGGAAGAATGGTTCTGGATCATGTACCATTTGTAAAGGCAAAAAAACATTTAGTCAAGAAAAGGTTCTTGATATTAAAGTTGAACCTGGTATGAAAAAAGGAGATAATTTATTATTTCAAAATGAATGTAGTGATGATTTAAATTATATGGAACCGGGTGATGTTCATATATTCTTTCAAGAGGCCGATGAAAATATTGATATTAAAAGAAATAATAATGATCTTGAAGGTGTATGTTATATAACATTATCTGAAAGTTTATTGGGAACTACAACTACTATTGTAAATCATCCAAATCATCCCGCTGGATTTGTAATCAAAATTCCAAAAGGAACTCAGAATAATGAAGTTATTGTTGTAAATAATGAAGGTATGCCAAAACGTTCTTCCAAACAATTTGGCAACTTTTTATTAAAAGTTAATATTGTTGTTAGTGAAAATGAAAAGAAAATTTTAGAAGATCATGAAGAAGAACTAAAGAAAATATTTTCTTAGATTCTACTTTAAATCGGGACTACTTGCTAATTTCCATTCGGGATTCATTCCCAATACAGCCGCTTTCTCCATATCAACGGGAAGTAATACAGTGGGATCATCAACCGACGCAGAACCTCCTCGCATTCTGTTTGATCTACGTGATTTACGTGATTTACGTGATTTACGAGACTTACGTGATTTATTAGATTTCTTACCTCCCGCCCAACATCTATTTTTACGTCTTCTTCCACCAGCTTGATCTTTCATTCCTGCAATTTCAGCAAATGACTTTGTTAAAGGATCAATACGAGCAGAAGCATTTAGAGAAGGATCTAGAACACCAGAGAATTGAGAATCATTTCCAATTTCAGCAACACCACCAGACATTACTGGAACTTTGGCTTGGGCTTGCATCTCATTTGGTAAAACACCCGTAAAGTCAGAAGAAGAATCAAAAGGAGCTTTTCCGCCATGTTGATCAACATGTTGTTTTTCATATTCTGCTCCTTGTAATAAGTTTATCTTACTTGCATTTTCAATACTTGTATCATTTACGGGCGATCCAATAAGATAACCTCCACGCATTTTATTATGTCTGCGACTGCTCCGTTTTCCTTTTCTATGAGTTCTTGCTTTACGTGCCATTCTAATAATAATAAATAATATTTTTATTCATCAGCATTCTCTTCTCGTAGAGCCTTAGCATTAATACGACGTTTTTCAACCTTTCCGGAAATAACATAGACACTATTTTCAGTAAGAACTATAAAATCTTCTTGAATTTTATATACCTTTTGGATAATACTTGTAAATTCTTCATTTGATTTAATTAACATTTTCTCTTTTGTCTCAGTATCCTCACCCATAAACGCTTTTTTTGCTGCCGTATCTACATAATAATCTAACATCATTGGCTTGTCTTGTTGAATACAAATACGAGCCGCATGTGTAAGAGTCTGTGCCGAAGGAACTACTTCAGTAGTACTAGGAGTTGTCATTATTCTAAGGACAATCCGGAAAGGCAAAAAAATAATTTAACGCATTATACATTTTTATACAATAGTTTTTAAACAATCTTGAGAATGTTTTTTTAGTATTATATTCATAAATTCATATGATTCATTTAATTGTTCATGATTTCTTGCCCCTGTAATAATAACACTTCCTGTTTGGAAAATAGCAATTGTAATACGCTTACAATTACCAAGTTCCTTTCCATCTCCTTGACCACTACAAGGTCTTTCACACCAACAAATACCATTCTTTTGTATTGATTTTTCATTATAATAATATTTAGTATTAATACCTTGATAAATTGTTGTTTCAAGAGTGCTAAATAATTTGTATTGATTTACAAGAATTTTATGAAGTTCATCACGACGAACTAGAGCATTCATTTTATAATCTGAATTAAGAAGTTGAACTGAAAATTTTTTAATACTAATAGGATTATTTGAAATTGGTTTTGTAAATGTATTGAATTTATCAATTAACCACATTAAAGTATTTTTAGAATACTCTTCTGATGTTATACCTGTCATTTGAAAGCCTCCATTCGCAAATAATTTAATATTTACTTCTTTATATCCAATTCTATCTTCTCTAAGTTTCCTTACAACTATTGTTGCTTGATTAAAGAATGAATTTTTAGATACTTTACGTTTTGATAAAATATCACGTGATGAATATCCTAGTGCTTTCTCTCCATATTCAAGTTTTAAGAATCCTTCACTTGGATATCCAATAGGAATAGCATATTCTTTAAATTGATCAAATAAATTATCTAATGATATTATTGTTCCTAAATGTCCAGTTGTTACAAGAGTAGATATTCGTAAAGGTGTAAATTGTAACAGTGAAGAATCCATTATATATACATATTTTATTGAATACCTAAAACAATTTTTTTTATTTTTTACTTAAAAGAAATTTTCTAAAACATCTAATACATTCTCAATATACCATTTTGTTAATAATTGTATTTTACCTTCATTTGGATATATTTTAAGAAAATCTGGATCTGTAAATTTTAATAATTGTTTAATTGATTTTACTTCAATTATATTTAATATATTTACAATAAAATATAAAAACATTGTAATTTCTTGAAACATAAATGTTTTTGATAATGTTATAAAAATATTATATATATCATTCCGTTTAGCATGAAGTAAAATTTTCCATATATTTTTTATTTCTTCTTTTTTTTCAGGATTTAATAAAAAATAACGAATATCACCTCTTCTAAATAATATATCAATATTTGAAATATTATTCGTTGATTTCTCATTTTCATTTAATATTTTTGTAAATCTGTTTTTAAAATCAATAGGAATTGGTGATTCTAATTGAAGAACTAAAAATTTATGGACAATTGATAAATGTATTCTTGATATAGAATTACATAAAAATATTATCATTACTTTATTAGGATCTTCATCTAATAATGGCCTTAAAGCCATTTGAGCTTGATCAGTTAAAGTTTCTGCTTCATCAAATATTATTATTTTTGGTGTTTTCATTTCTTTTTCTTCATTCTGAAATAAAACATGAAGCGATGAACGAATAAAAGGATATACTCTTGATCTTACTGCTTCTAATCCTCTTTCATCGCTTGAATTTAAAAATAAAGCACGAGAGAATTTTCCTCCTCCATACAAAGATTCTACAAATATTTTGGCGGAACTCGTTTTTCCAGATCCTGGTGGGCCTGTTAATATTATATGCCTACGTAATGTAGGCTCTTTTATCATTATTTCAAATATTTTTTTTACTCTTTGTGGAAGACCATCATATAGATCCATCTATGATATACATAAAATGTTGTTTATACCATTATTCATGAACCACTTAAATATTAGTGTTAGAATTTAATTAGTAATATGGCTCCTCCTAAGCAACGAAAAAAATTAGAACAAACACAAGAAGTTGATATTATTAAACCAAAAAGAAAATCAAAGAAACCAATACAAGTAGTTGCTGTTGTAACACCAAATGGTATTGAAGGAAATTTTACTCCAGAACCTCGCAAACCTCTTATAGCACATCTTGAAATTCATTCAAATGAAGTAGTATTTCGTGATCAACAATTGCGTTATGATCCTAATCCTCCAAATCAACCAGAACCATATGATCCAAGTGTAGATGATATTTTTGGAGCAACTCAAGGTATTATTGAAGAAAATAAAGAAATTGAAAATGTTGTTGGATCTGCTGAATCTGAGGTATCAATTAAATATGAAAATGAAAATATAATATCAAGCGATACCATTACTGAAAATCGTCCTCTTCAAGTATTTACAAAATGCGACTTAATGATTGAATTTGCTGAGAATAATAAAATAAATAAACTTCCTGAAAAAACAAATATCGCATGCTATTGGTGTTCTCATATATTCATTAATCAACCATATATTATTCCAGAATCTGAACGTAATGGAATTTATAAAGTATATGGAAATTTCTGTTGCCCAGAATGTGCTATGGCATATTTATTAAAAGAATCTATTGATCCTCATATTCGTTGGGATCGTATGGCTCTTCTTTATAGAATATACGATACTGATGGTAAAGGAAAAATCTTTCCAGCACCTCCTCGTGAAAGTCTCCAACTTTTTGGAGGACCTTTGACAATTGATAGTTATAGAGCAACTATTCTAGGTAAAAAGGTTCGTGTTGATATACATATGCCCCCTATTGTTAGTATTATTGGATCTATTGATACAAAACCAATTGATTTCTATGATACATCAATGAAAAGCAATATTACTCTTCTTCCATTTGATAAAATTCAGAAAACTGAAGAAGGATTACGTTTAAAAAGAAATAAACCTTTAAAAGATAAAGAAAGTACTCTTGATGCTTGTATGAATTTAGAAATTACAAATAAAAACTAAAAAAATACATTTTTGTAAAAAAATTGTTTTCAAATTTCCCTTTTTTATTATATTAGTATAAAATGGATGTTTCAATGTCTGAGATTATTCGTGAGACACGTAATGCTATCAATTCTCGTCTTGATATGCTTGAAGTTCTTATAAATTCTAATCGTTCTAGTTATTCGTATTCTGCTCCTATGAGTAACATTAGTCCTTGTGATAATCATAGAATTGAAGATATTAATAAGAAAATTGTAACTCTTCTTGATAAATATGATATGCTTGAATCTACCATGTATAAATTTAATGATTTACTAACAAATACTCAAAAGAAAATTGACTCTATGGAAAAACAAAATGTTCCTATTGTAAAAGTAATGGGTGATACTCCAAAGAAATATACATCATGTGATAAATGTTATGAACAAATTGATGATTGTATTTGTGATATGCCACCTCTTGTTAGTAGAGATGAAATTATTCCAGAAATTGTTATTGAAGATGATACTAAAAATGAATCTGAAGAAGAATACTGTGATGAATGTGATGCTACACCATGTGATGGAGCTCATGCTAAATCTGGTGATGCAGCTCTTGCCGATATGAAATTACGAGGTCTAGAAGTAGTTGATAATAAGATTGTTAAAATCAAGAAAGAAGAAGATGAAGAAGATGAAGAAGAAGTAGTAGAAGAAAAAGAAGAAGAAGAAAAAGAAGAAGTATTAGTAGAAGAAGAAGTAGTAGAAGAAAAAGAAGAAGAAGAAGAAGAAAAAGAAGAAGAAGTAGAAGAAGTAGAAGAAGTAGAAGAAAAAGAAGAAGAAGAAGTAGTAGAAGAAAAAGAAGAAGAGGTAGAAGAAGAATATACATCATTTGAATATAAAGGCATGACATTATATCATGATACAAATATGATTGTATATCAAATTGATGAAGAAGGAGCACTCAGTGATCCTATTGGAAAATATGATGTTGAAAAACAGAAAATTAGGAAACTATAGTAGATGAACATATATTATCCAGCATTATTGGCATCAGCAATTTTTTTTGGAGCATTTGTTGTAAATATGAGAGATAACAATTATCGTAGTTCTATATTTATTTGTTTATTCGCAATACCATCAATTATATTTTTAGCATATTTAAGCAAGCGAAATCTTGATTTAATAGGTTATGTATTAATATTAGTCCCAGTGATTTTATTATATCTTGGATTTACTATGGGTATTCAAACATCTAGTACGAATAATAATACTACTTCGACTACTGTTTTAACACCAACAATAACATCACAAACAAGCAATTTAAATACGATAACTACCGGCGCAGTCGCAGTCGCACCCGACAGAATTGAATCAACAAATTGGTCTGATTTTTGCCACAAATGTAAGCAAAAAGTGTGTAAATGTAAGAAGCATAAAGTATTAATATAAAGATAATAGAGATGTATCACAAGTTATTTTTTAATTATATTTTGCCTATGATTAATTTTGTATCAAAATCATATGAGTCTATTATAAAAGAGGCTACATTTTGTATTGATAATATACAAAAAGGTTATAATTCAGATATATTAATATTCTATGATAAAAATCCAAGTGCTTATATTTATTCTTATATTCATAAAAACAATGATGCTATAATAACTTGGAAATTTAGTCGGTATTATAATACTTTTTTTAATTATAATTGTTTATATAATGATGTTAAAAGATTTCCTATAATAACTTCAACGATTGAAGAAATATGTGAAGATTCAACAAAAAAGATTATAGTTTGTTTGGATGATTTTTTCAATGAATTAAGAGTTGAACGATCAAATATTGGTTTCCCGACATTACAACAAGTATTGGAAATTTATACTTATACAAATGGTTTAGTATTAGATCGTAATAAAACCTACTTAATGAAATATTTAGATGATAATTTAGATGAACATATTTTAAATATTTTTAGTGATAATTTTAATTTTTCGTAAAGCACATAAAAACAGAGTATTGATAGTAAATATGGAAGAGGAATTTTCAAGTGGATCTTGGACTCTTTATTATCACCCTTCAAGGGAGAAAAAATGGTCCATAGACTCCTTTGAAAAGATTGCTTCAGTGAAAAATATAAAAGATGTATTAAGTATTTATAAAGAACTTGGTGATAAAATTAAAAATGGTATGTTTTTTTGGATGAAAGGCAATATTCCTCCATTATGGGAAAATTTTCAAAATATTCGTGGAGGAAGTTATTCTATTCGTGGAATGGGAGATAATGGTATTAAACTATTTAAATTATATACACTTGGTACAATGTTAAATTCAATATTGACAAATAAAGATGATGTTATAAATGGTATTAGTATATCACCTAAATTACAAGGATTTGGTACAAATCAAAAAGTTGGATATTTTATTATTAAAATATGGAATAAAGATTGTGATAAATTTCATTCAAAAACAAATTTAGTTTGTTTGGATGAAACTCTAACATATGATGATATCTTATATACTCCTCATGTTGAAAAAAAGATGTAGATCTTTTTAAATATTTGCCTTTCTATATTTTTTAGATTTTTTAGATTTTTTAGATTTTTTACTTTTACCTCCAGATATTCCTACTTTTGTAGAAATGTTAGATGATGGTGCTGATGGAGGTGGTGGGTCTCTAACTGGAGGTGGTGCGGGTGGTTGCTGATATTTCACTGGAGGTGGTGCTACTGTAACTGGGGATGGCTGATGTATGACAGGTGATCTAGGTTGCGCTGATCCTGGCGCTCTATATAAAGTAATAGGAGGGTTAAGATTAATAGGAGTATTAGATAATGAATTTATATTAGTATATAAATAATTATCTAATTCATTGATACTATTAGGATTGAATCCAGAATGTGTTCCAACAGAACCAAATATTGTAGATATATTGAGAATATTCCAAATATTATTATTAATATGACGATCAATACCTACATAATGAATACTACAAAATTGATTATTTTTATTGAGAATACCATATGTATGAGTATTATTTATCTTATATAAATATATAGGTAAATATGTATTCTTAGTGAATGTTCTACCTATTACACTATTATCAGTATTAATAAGGTTAAAATGTAAATCAAGATTATCTATTATATCAGAATTATTAATATTATAAAATCCATTTGACCACGATGCCAATATATTGATAGGTGATATTGGTGCTGGTGCTGGAGGTGGTATATAAATAGTAATTGGTGTAGATGAAGGATAATATTTATGTGTATCAGTTAAATTATTGAATATATCAGTATTTAGTGTTTCAATATTCTTATTCCCTGCTATAGTACCAACTGTTGTTGGAAATAATTTTAAAACAGAAGGTTTTTCAGATCCTAAAGGGTGTCCTGATTCAGTATAATCAGCAATCTCATAAAAAAAATTATTATTATCTACAATACCGAATATTAAAATTGGAATATTATTTGTATTGAAACCTTTATAAAAATATATTATATATCCTTTATTATAAACATTTAAACTTGTCGGTGTATTATTATCAGTAATTTTTATTATAAATTGGAATAATCCAGAACCACCCGTTTCATAGAATTTATTTATTTGTAAATTATTAAATACTTCATTGGATGTTAATCTAGCTCCTTTTTGTATTTTTTTATAAATCATCTATAAATTATTATGATTAATATTTTTTTGTTCTTGACTTTTTTGACTTTTTTGACTTTCTTGATTTTCTTGATTTTCTTGACTTTCTTTTACCACCTGATAGTAATCCAGTAGGACCCGTTGGACCTCCATCTGGACCAAAAGATACTGTTGTAGAATCTGGTGATGATGGTGGTGGTGGTGGTTGATATATGAC
>Ga0208255_100054_pt1 | contig 16705 bp, 27 predicted proteins | sample CryBogCBH06Jun08_FD_184600 | JGI IMG/M metagenome (GOLD analysis project Ga0208255, IMG submission 184600) | Freshwater microbial communities from Crystal Bog, Wisconsin, USA - CBH06Jun08 (SPAdes) | ecosystem: Environmental > Aquatic > Freshwater > Lake | place: Crystal Bog, Wisconsin, USA... | reverse complement strand
TGAATACCATTAAAAAATTTGTTTTGGGGAATACTGGAACTAAAACTTCTATAACTAATTGCGACAATATTACATTAGCGGATTCTGTGTAAGTTAAGACTTCAATTACATCTTGGCTAATAATTACATTAGCTGATTCTGTATAGGTAAGAACTTCAATTACATCTTGGCTAATAATTACATTAGCTGATTCTGTGTACGATAAAACTTCAATTACATCTTGGCTAACTATAGCATTTGTTACCGCCATTTTTATATTTCCTAATTACGAAGTGGTTATTTTATAACCAAACTCAGTATGGTTAATTGTATTTGATGACCATGGTGTACCATCTGTGGGATTAACATCAAATATTTCAGTATAAAAGTTATCTAAACTTGAAAGATACTGTGAAGTTCCAACATATTCGGTACCCGTATTTCCACGAATAAATGGTGATAAGTAAAAAGGACCCACATCATCTTTTCTACCATCTGTTACTATTTGTACAGCGAAAGCGGTATCAAACGGAGTCAGTTGATTGAATGTAAATGTATCAATTGAATTTGCAACATTAGATGAAACATATTGAGAAGAAATATTTGAACCAACCGGTATTGTATCGTTTCTGTATAAAATTACGTTATTTAACATTTGAAAATTCAAGTTAGCTGCTTGATATGTAGTAATATCTGTTCCATAATTGGGCACTGTAATGATACGACTAAGATATTTTGTTTCACTATCATAAACCCCATTGGTACCAAGGTGATGTGGATTTTCATATCTCCAATTATCACCGTTTTGAATAGAAATCAAATGCTGAGTATTTTCATAGAATGTAGCTTCCCATACAATTGGGTGTTCAGCTACTTCGTTTATCCCTTCATATCGGATAGTATAAGTTTGATTTGGAGTTGTTCCGTTTGTCACATAAAACCAATTGTTCAAAGTATTTAACAAATTGTCTGAGGATGATGAAGAAGCAATATATACACCTTGAGTAGTTGCATCATAGGTACTTGCTTGTGCAGCACCAAAAGTTAAACTACTTTGAGCATTTAAATAAACAGATGTATAATCAATATCAAGCCATTTAATGGTAAATGGTAAAGATAAATTCCAATTACCAGTCGTACTTGCGCCGCTATATCCTAATGTCATTCCTGTATTACCTAACAAGGATGAAGATGTCATTACAATTTCAGCATTAGCCGCATTAGATGCAGGCATAAAATCTTGGTGATATCCATTTACCAGAGGATATAAAGTTTTTATTTTACACTCACCTAACCAATTATTATTCGATGTTCCACTGTTGTCATACACGACAACATTGTCCACCTTAATTTGTGCACCGTAAAAATAAGCTATTGAAATATTACTATTTGCGGTTGCTTGAGTTTTTACTCCAGAAACATTTAAGTATTCTCTGCCATTCAAACGAATGATAACCGATCCAGATGAATTATCCAACACCACTTTAGATTCTATATAATTCCAATTATTTAATTTTATACTATTCTCAGCACTAGCAACATAAGATTCTCCACTAGGAATATTAAATTCAACATTCCCCGTAGCGTCATTGTAGCAAACTTCAAATTGCGTTGTTGTTATATCTTGTCCAAAGAATCCATTCTTATATTCAGACCTATTATCGACTCCAGTTTGCATGAAAAAATGATACTGCATGAAAACTGTATTGGTCGATTGTTGTTTTAGTCTGAATTTTAATAAACCGCCGTAGGCCCAATTATCAGAATGAAATCTTGATGAATAATCACCAGGAGTAAAAGTGTCAACTGTTGTAGGTGAAATTACCGTATTCTCGGATCCGCCATGTGTATCACTACCGCCAATTACATTTTTTGGTGGATAATTGATATTACCTCCACCCCAATGGTCAAAACCTTCCATTAATAGTATTGCCATTTAGAATCCCCTCGCTAATGCTACAACTGAATATTTGTTAGATGCTGAATTATATATAAATCCTAATTTGTCGGTCAATAGCCCCGTGGTTGATGCACCATAGAAACTGATATCTTGACCAAACACAGTATTAGCATCAAATGATACATTATGGAAACCGAATATGTCTTGTGTCAATTCTAATACACATTTTTGCCCATCGATTGCGCCTATATTAGTAATAACAATATCTCCCGTGAGCGTCAATCTGTGGTAATCCATACCTTGCCAATTTATGGTAATACTTGTATCATATGTATCTTGTGTAATTCTAGGTATTACATTACCTGTTACATAGAAATCAGAATTAACAACAACAACACCTAGTCCTTGTGGCAACCGGTTTTGCAAACCCGAACCTAAAGGAGCATTAGATGATAACACTAACTGTGTTCCATCAGTTATTACTGTATTTGCTCCAGCCAAGTATCCATTATTGTTGTATTGCATGTCATAATTATCTCCATACGCATGGAGGTCATCAAAGTCAACTATAGCACTATTGGCTTGAGCAGTCATCACCTGAAAAGGTGTGCCTCTTTGATTCGGCATGAAATAATTAGGTAAAATTTCAAATCCACCAAGTAAATCTTTTGCCCAGAATCTACCATCTAATACTACAGGATTTAAACTTGGAGGAACAGGAGTGTAACCTGCTGAAATTGTTAGTACCGGGTCAATCACTTGAGATACAACGGACATTGTTTGTGATACTGCGGATGTGGAATTAGCAGTGCTATAAACATTTATTGGTGTTATATAGAAATTACCTAATACCCCATGTAATGGATTAGATAAATTGTATGTTCCTGCACCGCCACCTAACCCATCATTTAGAAAATTCATCAAAAACAAAGATGATTGGTCTTCTCCACCAAACGGGTAAGCGTTAATGTATCCAGTTATAGCTAAATGGTTTGGATAAGAAGAAGGCTGATAACTAAATGAAATCCCACCAGCATAGAAAACATCAACTTGGCTTCTGTCAAAATAATAATTAAGATTCCAAATTATATTTCCGTCTGAATCAAAATTTATAACTATTGATCCTTCTTGTGTGTAAGTATCCCTATTTTGGTAATGGCCAACACCGTATAGTCGGCCACTTGGATCAAATTTTATTTCGGTTAACTGAAGTTCACCTAAATGGTCTGTGGTAATCTCTTTTTGCCATAATAATGTGCCAGAATTATTAAATTTTATTAATTGAGGAACTGGTGAAGATCCAAAACCACTTATAGTCGCAGTCAAAGCATAAACATTGTATGGGTAAGTAGGTTCAACAGCTATAGAACTGATTGAACGAGTGGGTCCAATAAGTTGAGTTGACCACTCTAAACCGCCGCTTCCATTATATTTGACTAGCATATCGCCATTAGGATCAACGGTGTCTAAGTAAATCATACTTGTAATATAAACAAAAGTGTTTTCAACATACATCGAAGTAGTATATTGTCCATTTGTTAATGGAGAAACTATAAAGTTTCTATACCATATCAAATCACCACTAGTGCGACTAATACGAGCAACATATCCTACCCTATTAATAGGATAACTGCCATTTGTTGGATTATTACCCGAAATAAAAATATAGTCAGTATCTCCACAACCAACACTTGTTATTGTTGCTCCTGGATTATAAAAATATAAACCTGTGACATCTTGTTGCCAAATGATATTACCTGTTGTCGAGTCCAATTTTGCAACTACAGAAATAGTACCAACATCACTTTCGCCACCAAAATTTTGTATTGACACAAAAAGGTCTTGGTATGGATCAATATCTATTGATGTTGTATATGTAGAAAAATATCCAATTGCATTATATGATTTAAAGAATTGTTGCCAAATTAATACTCCATCAGAATTATATTTAAGTATGACAACTACCGCATCGCCTGCAGCATCATTAGGTCGCATTTGGCCAATAACATACACATTATTATAATTATCATAAACTGTCTCACTTCCTACAGCAAGGTCTCCATTAATGAAAGATGTGGCTGTATTTCCATACAACGACACCCATCCATATCCATAGAGTCCTGTATCAGTATAATTTGGCCCTTGAGCATATTCTGGTATTGCTGTTCCTATTTCAACCCTATTTTGGCTGCTGGTCTGTAACATTAAGAATGTGTTACCGTCTGTTAAAACAGTATTAGCCCCGGCGAATTGTCCATTGCTATTGTATTGAACTTGATAATTCGTTCCTGCAACCTGTGATTTTGCATAATCCCATCGGACACTACCTTCTCCATTTGTTACCATTATTTGATTATCTAAGCCGTCAGATAATGGCATATAATATGGGCCAGGATTTAATGGACCCATGCGTAATTTATTGTACAAATAATCATTATTTGTTGGCCCCGTAAGTGTGCCAGCAACTAACGGCAAAAGGCCAGTTGCACTTGTCAGAGCAGGGTTAACAGGAAGTAGAGTTGATGTGTATTCGGACAGAGTTGATTTTGTGTAGGTAAATTCTCCATATGTGCTTGAAGTAATTATTGTTCCATTAGCAGGAGGTAACATATCTCCTACAGGAAATGCACCATTAACCGGTAATTGAACAGTGACAGTAGAATAGGTCAAATTAGCATTGACATAATAAGCAGTAACAACTAATTTGTCATTGTGTACAGCAATAGATTTATGTCCATTCCAATACCACATGGCATCCGTAGATGAACCATTGAATGTTCTTTGCCATAATAATGTACCAATTGAATTATATTTGACAATTAGTATTTCACCTAAACCGGTACCTTGACTATTAGTGATACCCGTAATGTAAATATTATCACTAGAATCTAAGGCAATTGAATATCCGAAATCGGTGGCTGCACCACCTAATAGTTTTTGCCAAAGCACATCACCAGTTGAGGCATATTTGACAATTAACAAATCTCCATTCGAATCACGATTATAACTTGTACCACAAATATACACATTACCAGTAGAATCGGCAATAGTATCAGCACCATATGTCATTACTGAATTTAAGGCACGAGCCCATTGAGGATTACCATTGGTATCATACTTAGCTAATAATAAACCTTGAACACTACTGTTTACATCTCCAGTAACATAAACATTATTGGTAGAATCTGTTGTGATTCCATAACCATCTTCATTATTAACACCACCTAGCACTTGTTGCCATAATAGACTACCTGTATTATCAAACTTAGCAATAAAAACATCATCTTGGCCAGCACCTTGGCTAGTTGTCATGCCAGAAACTAGAATATTACCAGAAGAGTCCACACAGATTGAATAACCCTTTTGTACTTCTGTCAACTGAAAGGCTTGCTGCCAAACTATACCACCTGGAGATGATGTATTAATCTTAGCTAATATCATTTCACCACCAGCACCTATTGTGCTAGATAGAATGTAAATATATTGTCCATAAGTTGCAATTGCATCAGCTGACTTTTGATAGTTACTAATTTCGCCATATTTTAATTGCCAATTTAAATCACCTTGTGAATTGTATTGGACAAGATATAATAAGTTATTTTGTGTGACTTCACTTCCCATAATATAAACATTACCTGTGCTATCGTAAGCAACCCCACTACTTGTTACAGAATCGATTGCTCTTGGACTTTGATATATTGAATACCAATCTAATTGAGAGTTCGAATCTGGGAAAGTAGTTGTAATTTCTAATCTATATGGAGCTGAAGTTTGTATTTTAACATACTTACCATCAGTAGTTAGAGCTGGTGAACCTGCAAAGATGCCGTTGGCGTTATATTGTACTTCCCAAACATTACCATTAGCTCTAGCTGAACTGCCACCGCCACCACCACTATTGGCAGTTTGATTAATAAGATTAATTAGGTCATTGGCTTGAACTTGTATGAGTGTATTTGCTGCATTGACAATATCATTAGCCGTATACTTATATGTAATATGTGGAACTTCTTCGAGGTCAACCCCAAGAAATATAGTATTGGTTAAATTGGCTGTTAATTGGCCTTTAGGTAATTCGGATACTTTTATAAGTGACATATTGGCTTCTTTTAACTAGGTTCGCGGAGTAATTCATCAGAGGATTCACTGGTCATTGGATTAGAATCTTCAGTAGATAATAAAGCATCTTCTTTGAATTTACCAATAAAAACATTAGAGCTGCCTGGAAGTAATTCATGACCACAACTAGCTAAATCATACTGCCGACTAGCTGGTTTTCCATTAATGAATACTGTAGGTGCACCTTCTACTATGACCGCATTATCGTGAGGATAAGATCCATGGTCGGAAACAGGATCACCAACTCGAACGCTAGCGGCACCATTAACAAAAGTGTTAGGTGAACCAGAAAGAACTACACCTCCAACTTTGTCTATGCCTACTCTTGCCGCACCAGGATATCCAGCCATATAAACCCATCAAACAATAATATGGCTATTTATGTCTGTTTTTGTACTCGATTACACAATTTACCAAAGGTTCAATCCAATTCTTGGTTTCTTCGATGAATATCTGAGGAGATTCATTGTCTACTGCCATAATAGTGACCAATTGATGAATCGGCCGGCCTATTAATTCTTCATAAGCAAGAGCATAGAATGTCTCCTGCATGTAATAATCCTCAATCATACTTGAGGTTTTAATCTTGCGAGATGTCTTGAAGTCAATGACCGACAATACTCCATCAAACTCACCAATACAATCAACACGACCAGCTACACCTAATTTGGTACTATAAAGACCACACTCTTGATAGTGTATGTTATTGATTCGGTGCAATTCATGTTTCATCGTGTTAAACATCTCCAATGCGTCCGGGAACGCACCACGATGATAGAAAGCGTCATTGTTCAAGTATTTCTCGCAAAGAGTGTGGACGTTTGTCCCACGATTGGAGGCTTGTTTGGAGATACGATTAGCCTCTACTTCACCAACTCGATTACGCCATGCCTGTATACCTTCTTTCTTGAAATAAGATAGTACAGTAGTGATAGAAGGAACTTTAGAACCATCAGGCAGGAGATACTTTCGGCCTTGTTCTGTTGTTTCGGCCGTCAGCTCTTCTAGTAGTTTAGGTGGGCAATAGTTAAACACTACCATTGGAGATTACCTTAAAATTCTCTAGGACATTTTGTTTTGTGAGCACCCATTGTATTACCCGGAATAGTTTCCTTCATACGTTGGATTACATACTTTTCAAAAGTAGAGTCTGGTTTACCCATGCCAGGAACAGACATACGGGATCCATCTGACATAACAGGTAAGTTCTCGGATGAATGATACTGTTCTAACAAGGGATTTTGTTGCTTGAATTCAGATAACTTAGTATAAGACATAGTAACCTGACTAATTTCGCCTGTTTCTGTATTTCTAAAATCGTAATTTGGAATTTTAATTCCCCTTAACCGTGGTTAGCAAATTGTTTATGATATTTTTCTCTAAGATTTATTAACCATTCATTTGCATCTTCTTTATTATTAAATAATTTTCTATGCACTTTATTATCAATGGATGTCTTAGCACACCATTTGTTCATATTTTGATAAAAACTAATACCTTTGTAACCACTTGTATTCAATTTACTTTTCTTAGAATTTAATGAATTTTGAGTTAAAGAGCATTCTCTTAAATTTTCAATATTATTGTTATAAACATTATTATCAATGTGGTCAATGTATTTTGGTAATATACCATGATGTAAAAGATATATCAATCTGTGGGCTGAATGATATTTACCATTTATTCCAATATATCTATAATTTTGTGGCGGCCGAACATATCCAGCAACCAAACCCTTTTTAGGCCCTATTTTCCATATTAATTCTCCTTCATCATAAACAAATAATTTTTCAATTTTATCTTGAGTTATCATTTGTTATTTTTAAAAATGTAATTGGGCATTGAACCACTCCGGTATTCTGCGTGAATTAATTTTACCTGACCATGAGGCCAAGTGTTGTTTATTGTTTATATAGTAGTTACGGTATGAAGCTATTGAACTACCTTTGACCACTACTTCAACTGGCATAGCCGGAGTAGGTTCTGTGAATGGTCGTTTAGCAATATTTGTAGGAGCTACAGTCACAAGTAAGGCAACTAATCCTGTTTCTTGGCACTTATGTACTTTACCATAACGATAGGTATACTCTGTACATAGATTAGCCAATAAGATAGCCAGCCAATTGTAATTGCCTATTGACTGACGGACCCAAGCGGCGGACGGATGATTAACATGAGTAGCCGAATATAACTCAGCATCTAATCTTTTGTCTGCCATTTGCCATACTTGTTTTTTGCGGCCTGAGGCTGATGCACCAGTAGTTTGAACACCATCAAGTACACGATGAGCGGTTGATAGGAGTTGAGCCGACTCAAGTATCATTTTGATTACATGTTTATCATTGTGCATTTGCGCACAGATTGTAGGGTTTTCATCTAAATAAAATATATTAATTTTTTATCTCCATTTAATATTTAACAATTTATACAACCATCTTACTACAAAGTTAGGCTGTTTGTCAAGCACAAATGTTAATCCATTTGTTTCAATACCTTCGGCTCTAATTTGTGTAGTCGATGTTATATTAGAAGTATATAAACTTATATTATATGGTGTGCAAGTTAAAGTTGCAGTAGATACATACGGGCTAGATTTGATGCAACCGGAATAATCCAATTCTAATGGTATTTGTTCCGTCAATGGGAAAAAATAATCAATCTCTTGTTGATACATTTTAATATGGCCTATTAAATGGTCCAGTCATTCGACATTCTACTTTAGCATAGTGATTTTTAGGGTCTTGGTGAGGTCTGGAGATATCCAAAACACCTGCTTTAGTGTATACATCTAGTGATGAACCGACATCAAAGTAAATATTACGAGGGTTAGCCTTCCACATTTCGGAGATGAATACCTCGCTCATTGGGCCTGCAGCCACCATCACAAAATGACCAGAGAATGAATTAGCAAACCCTTTCACGCCTTCAATCAAACGGTCACCATTTTGTTCAAACTGTGTAATACAATCTGATGGCACAGGACAAAACTTATTAACAGTAAATGGATATTCTTTACCTTGACCAAGATAATTGACGACCAATGATACAGTAATACCTTTGACATCTAGTGTATCAATCCATTCAATGAACCGAGCATAGTTAGCATTACCAAAGACTGTATTAGGTGCAACAGGTGAATTGGTAATGATAGGAATCAAGGCCATGTGTTCTGTTTGAGAGGCACAACACCGACAAGGTAGACCATAATGGTTATCAGGCCCTTGGAGTGATAATGATTCTTGTAAGGCGTCACCGAGTTTAGTTCTTCCACCTTCTTTGAATACCCATTCTTTGTTTTGATTGACAAGCGATTGTTCACCAACGGCTTGGCCTGTAGCAACGGCTAACTCACCGTCACCCCATCGAACGAACGAGAATGGATGTTTAGATTCAATCAGTTGAGTATAATGGTCAAAGAATTGTTTCAACGACCATTCTTGTTGTTCGGGATTAAGCATTATTCATCAGATCCAAAGGCTGGCACTTCATCAAAATTGTTAGACTTTAGATTAACTTTTTCTTTGGGTCCAGATTTTACCTGTTGAGCCTTCAATTCTGCTACCTTCTTAGATACAGTATCCACAGTCACAGTCTGTAATACAAACTGCAAGAACTCTTTGTATGGATTATCTACATGAATTTCACGGAATCCTACTTTAGAAGTCACATCACCATCATACACCATACGAATGGCTGAACCACCATTTTGAAGTGGTGCAATTTCCATAACATGGTCTAGGTTGATAATAACATCACAATTTTTCTCACGGGATTTCACTTGTATTAACATTAACTACTCCTTAATCATTACCTTTAAAAATATGATAGCCATTTTTAGCACGAGAAGCTTGTGCATCAATTGCCGCTCTTTTATATATGTTGCGGGCCACCTTGTCATCTATACTCGCTAAGATAATCTTGGCTTGTTTTTTCAATCTGAAATTTGCATCAGTTTTCATTTGACATCCTTATATTCATTGGTTAAATAAAATTCTAATAGTTTATGCTGGATCATTAATGGTACATTCACAAAAGGATTCTGCAAAGCAAACCTAGGTGCAGATGGTCTCCATCTATTTTCTGTCATAAAATATTGAAAGTGTTGGCGATGAGTTGTGTTCTTCGCATCGAATTCTACTAAGATTGGTGCATGTAACATTATACTGTTCCTTTGCCGACATAATAACCACGATTGTCAAACTCTGTACCATTCATCAACTGGTAGGCGGTCACCTTGCGGCCATCTTTAATTGCCTTGATGACACCACCATTCTTCTTGATGTTCCAGATGTATGTACTTAGGCGATATAGAACCGGTTCAACCTCTGTGTCTTTGAATACAATATTAAACTGCTCTACTGTTACTGGATCACCATTCTTTAATACAATAGCAATCTTATGAAATACTCGACCTTTACTCATTTTCACTATCCTTAATCATAATATAGTTTACATATGCCGCATTGAAATTTAATGCAGCAATTAATAAATCGAATGAAACCCACCAAAAACTTTGCACTAAGTAATTATTTGATGCAATTTGGCACATACAAATCCCAATTACAGCATTTGCTGCAATCCAAATCTTTACTGTGGACTTAGTCATCTTGTACCTCCGTAACAAATATCTTTAAAGTCTTTCCATTGTCCTGATAACTGAATTGCAACTCCTTAACTTTCCAATTGGTATAAGTTCTTCCATCAGCATCAATTACTTCTAATCTAGTTGGTTGTTCGGTTGGTTGTTCTAGTGCTTCTTTACAAGCTTGGATTGCATCATTATATTCACCAATAATAGACCACTCTTGGGATACTACGTAATTAGCGTCTTCCAATGCTTCAATCGCCATCAACAATGCTTCGTCTTTAGTCATTTTTTATAAACCTCAACGTTTTCCAGTTTCCACTATCTTCCCACTTAAACTTTTCACCATCTGCCACTCTTGAAGCGGATAATCCCATAACACCTTGCCGTTAAGCATTCGCATTTGATGGAGTATCATGTGTTCTTCTCCTTTTCAAATAACCTAATAACCATTTCTTTAAATAAAATTTCATCTCCTAGTTTCATATAGGCATTAAATAAATGATTGTTATCTAAATCTTTTACCATTATTTTTTTGTGGTCTTTTGTTATCCAAAGCGTTTCTCTCAGTTCTTTTACGGATGACCTTGACCAATCACCTTCATCTACGTAATAGCCCATATCTTCTGCATAGCTCATGAGTTCTTCTCCTTTAACTTTGCTTCAATGGCATGACCATTTATGTTGTGTCATTTTGTTTCCTTGATATTCTTCCAATTCTGTTTCCAGACTTCTACCCAATTTTTAGGATTAAAACCAAACCAAAAATTCTTCCAAAAGTTATTCATGTCTAATCCTTAAAATGGTGCTTCATCTGGTACATCAAAAAATTTATCAGCTTCAGTCACCTCAGCTTCATCGGGTTTGACAATCTTAGAATATAAATCTAAGAATGCTACCTTGGTGTCTTCATCGAAACGAGCAACACACAATTCAATCGCCTTTTGTTTGTCTTTAAAGATAGCAAAGGCTTTGGCAATATGGACTAATCGGCGAGTTGAGATGATTTCATCAATTGCACCCTCATCGTATGTTTTACGAATGACATCAGCCCATTGAATTAAATTATCAACAAATTCAACATCAGCAATCAAACTAGATAAGATTTTCTTCTCAGTCTTAGTATCAGGATATTCCTGTTCTACAGTAATAGGGAATCTTTCTAAGAAGGCATCATCCAAGATTTGTGATAGGTATTTGCCTTCATCTGAACCACGGCCCTTAGTGTTAGCAGTAGAGATTACACTAAACCCTTCAACAGGTTTTACTACTTCACCTGACTTCTTATTGTAATATGGTTTGCCTTCTAAGATACCTTGTAGGCACATCAGTTTATTTGAACCACGGTCAACTTCATCAATCAACAAGATTGCGCCTCGCTTCATGGCAGTAATAACTGGACCATCACGGTTAACCACATTACCATTAACCAAAGTAGGGCCACCAAGTAAATCAGACTCATCGGTTTCAATAGAAATATTAACTCGGATACACTCTCTCTGTAACTCAGCACATACTTGCTCGACCATCAAAGTCTTGCCATTGCCTGATAGGCCTGTGATGAATACTGGATAGAATTGTTTAGACTTGATGATGTTCGTTAGGTCTTTATAGAACCCAAATGGTACATAACCTTCGAACTTTTCTGGAATGGAAATATCTGAATCGTCAATCAATTTAGGTTGACGCATGTGAACAACCGCCATTTGAGGTTGTGGAGCTGGTAGTTTGTATTGGCCTCTACCTACTTTGTATTCATCAGTAAACAACCAACGATAGTTTGGAAAGTTACCTTCTGCTGCTTCTTTCTTGATATCAGCTCGTGTGATTGTAGAACCAACGCCAAACTTTACCTCAAGTGCTTTTAATAAATCTAAATTCATAATATAGTTTCTTTCTCAAGTATTGAACTGCTAGTATAACTCATTTATACCATTTTGTCAAGTGGTAATTATTGAATAATTTCGGTATGTTTATGTTTCAAACTTTTCCTAAGAATCTTAAGCCATAGTTTCTTTTCTTTCTTTACATTGTGTCTGAGGCAAGCACGATACATCTTTCTTGTTAATTTTTTGATTTTCATTTTTGTTTTATCCATTTGCATTTATCACCATGCCATTGATTGTATAACCCAATGTGTGCTTTTTTGTCACAATGGGGGCAGATTAGTTTGTTTAAAAAATTATGAGTGCCTTTTTCAACTCTCAATTTAGCTCTTTTACTGGATTCACCTTTATCTAAGAAATTATGAGTTCCTTCGGCAATTCTTTTTAATTGTATTTGACGTTGAAATTCGCTGTCTAAGAAATTATGAGTTCCTTCGGCAATTCTTTTGATGGATCCTTTCTTTGCATTTTCTGAAGCCTTTTTAGATATTTCCGTAGGAGATAATTTCATTCTAGGAAGCATTACAAAACAAGCACCCCAATCTTCTTGGTCTTGATGTATTTGGTAATGTTCTTCAATTGTAACAAGTTTTAAATTTTCAATACGATTATCTGAATGGTCACCATTAATATGATGGATTTCATAAGACCGGCCATTACTATCTTTTGGTATTTGGCCATAGTGTTGTTCGTATATTTTACGGTAAATTTTCATATAATTTTATGCCAGTATATTATTTCCCAACTACCGTCAAAATTTTCAACCAAAGCAGAACAACTTTCAACAAAATCGCCGTCATTCATGTATATAATGCCATTCACCATCTTGATATCAGGTGTGTGAATATGACCACAAATTACACCGTCATAATCGTGTTTAATACAGTAATCGGTAACAGTTTTCTCAAACTTAAATATGAAATCTATTCCTTTTTTGACTTTCTTTTTGAGCCATTGTGAAAGACTCCAATATCCAAAACCCATCTTATGGCGCCAATAGTTGAAATGTGTATTAGTCCAGAGAGCTACATCATAGGCCTTATCACCTAGTAAACTAATCCATGGTGCCATTCTAGTAATACCGTCAAACATATCACCGTGAGTAATCAAGAATACTTTACCTGATACACTACGATATTCTGCTTGATTGCAAATCTTAATATTGCCAAGGTTAAATATGTGGTTAACAAATGGTCGCATGAATTCATCATGATTACCTGAAACATAAGTCACTATTGTACCATGTTTGCCCATGCCAAGGATTCTACGAACAACATTGGAACATCCTTGATTCCATTTCCATTTGTTTTGTTGGATTTTCCAACCATCAATGATATCACCTATTAAAAATAAGTTATCACAGGTATGATGTTTGAGGAAGTTATTGAGTAATTCAGATTTAGCCTCTCGAGCACCAAGATGACAATCGGATATGCAGATGGTTTTATATTTTTTAATCATCGGATATTTAGACTAAGTTTTGTCCAAATATCGAATGTAATAAAAGGTTCATATTAAAAGTAACCAAACTCGTGTTGAGATTCATACCATTCACTATAGGTCACACCTTCATCTACCTGTGTCATGCCTGTAATATCTTCCCACAAATGAGTCTGCATGAAATCAGGTACATCAGAACCTGCGCTCTTAACTATATTGATAGCTGACTCTAAACTATCAGCTTCAACCCAATATACATTTTCAAAGGTTGAATGTGTTTTAATCTCAAAATTTGCCATTAAGGTAACCATCTCCACGCTAAGATTAATAAACTCATGGACATTAAACTTAGTCCAGAAACAATCAAAAAGAATACTGCAGCATCACGCCAATCTTTTGCATATTCTGTCTGCCTGAACCAAAAGTATCCTAGTAAAAACAATATTGCACCAAATGTAAAAATCATTATTATATCTCCTTAATTCTTCCATCATTTAAATAATATTCTTTATCTTTATCTGTGTATTCTTTCCATTTAGTTTCCCAAGGACCTCTAAAGGATAATATCCAAGAAGTACCTACGCTATTCACCATATGAAAATCATTCTTACTCGTAAAAATAGGTTTTAAACTCGGACAATAATGATTAATTAATCTATAATTATCTAAGAATAATTCTTTTAATTGTCCATTTAATAACCAAGATATTGAGTTAAAAGCATGAGTGTGATAGGCTTCTCTAGAAGCACCTTCAAACTTTAATAATACAATTGAGAAGTATTTTTTATTTTCTATTAACCAATATCCTGTTACTGTGGATAAAGGTCCTCCATCTTTAGATTTAAACAACACCTTCATCATTTATGTCCATTAAACGGTATAGCAATAATACTCATAAGTAAACTAATAACTATCACCAATCCGCAAAAGTGCCAAATGTTATCAAAAAAGAATTCTACGTATTCCATCATTTATCCTTATCATTAGCAATAGCTTGGTCAATAGCTTTATCAATTCCATTCAGATGCGTTTGTAATTCCAAGTATATCTTTTTACCCAATTTGTAGTAAAAGGCATCAGCTATTGTTTTAACTGACTCAATATCTTGTAATTGTTCACTTGAAATATTCAGTACACATTCAAACCTAAACTCAGGTTGAAATGTTGATGGATGTGACAATTTCTCACTTTTTATAATTTTAATCATTTATTAATCCCAAAGATTGGCGTAGTATGTTCCAAATAATCTATGACCATTTTGAATTCGTTTAGCATATTTCATATATCCTTTTTTGTCAAACTTACAAGTATCATTAGGCCCCTTTTTCATTTCCCAAAGTTCAGGTTTACCATGAGTATCATACTTAGATACTTGCCACATAATATCAGATTCACCTGTATGGAATTGGTTCTCCCAATTTCCATCATATTGCTCAAATGCCCAAATTATTTCATCTAATATCCAATCCCATCGCATGAAATGAAACTGGTCTGTATCATATTCATTCTCTTTAGGTTTTGCATTGGCACTCCGCAAGCCAGGTGGCACATCCTTATCGTTTGTATAAGGTGCACCGTGTTTATCATTCTTCAACTGTTTGAGCATCGCTAGGATAATAGGTGATAGAGTTGAATCCATAGACCATGTATCATACTTGTCAATCTTAATATATTTAATTTGAGGATGCACAGTATCCAATACTTTCTGGATACCACATGAAATTGGTTCTAAGATTTTATTCCACATTTTAATTACAGGCTCATCATAATCAATCTCACGCCAGAATACAATCTTTTCCATAATAGTATACGGAGAGATCCAGTGATTACGATATCCACCAAAATAAATTTTCATATCTATACTCCTACTATTAAATTTTCAATAAAACCAGACTCATTCTCTGTTCCGTAACCATACGGGTTTGATACTAATCTAGTGTCATCAACTCTAAAATCAAATGATGTGTGCGTATGCCCAAACAACCAAAGGTCAATGCCACTCATGTAATGTTCCATATCTTGTACAAAGTATGGGTTCAATTCTGAACCAGCAAACTGAGGCGCCACAGCCTTAGGACTTGGCAAAAAATGACTAATGACCACTTTCTTGGTGTCCGTGCCATAAGTGGCCTTCCATTCTTTCAAAGCTTCACAGAAAATCATATGCTCAGTTCTATGGTCTTTTGGTGACCATCGTTTATCCCAATTAGGCATATCATCACCAGTATATTCAGCCAACTTAGTAATCACAGAAAAATCAGGTAAACATTGTCTGCATACACTATCAATATTGTGGTCACCTTCAAGGTTAGTAAACATAGTTCCACCAAAGAATTCAGTATTCTTGATAGTAATGCTATCATTGTTCAAGTAATGAAAGTTAGGATACTCCTTCTCTAATCCTTTCAAGTATTGATGTACTGCTGTGAATGATGAACCATATGCTTCGTGGTTACCTGCAATCATCAAAACATTTGGACACTCACTCATTGTTGAAATTAATTCTTCATGGCTATAGTTCTTGTGAATATCGCCAGCCAACACACATACATCTTCACCTAGCCATTCATAATTAAATGGTTGAGTGCTTCTTGGTGCCTTATTGTACGGCATCTCTAAGTGTAAGTCTGATAGTAACTTAATCTTCATTTTTCTTTAACCATTCGTGTTCTGATAACCAAAAGATGACAAATATAGCCATCTCAATCATAATGTTAGCATCATCCAGTCTCCTGTTGATGTAAAAATATACTGCTGACACAATCAAGGCCAACTGTATAGTTTGGCCTGCTACTC
>Ga0208255_100053_pt1 | contig 16829 bp, 9 predicted proteins | sample CryBogCBH06Jun08_FD_184600 | JGI IMG/M metagenome (GOLD analysis project Ga0208255, IMG submission 184600) | Freshwater microbial communities from Crystal Bog, Wisconsin, USA - CBH06Jun08 (SPAdes) | ecosystem: Environmental > Aquatic > Freshwater > Lake | place: Crystal Bog, Wisconsin, USA... | reverse complement strand
ATAATTACCTGTAGTGCCTGCAAATAATGTTATTGTATTTGCTGGTGCATTATATTTACCGTTCTTATCTCTTATAGCCGTACAATTAACAGCAGGTATACTAAGGTTTACAGTTTGGTCTGCTCCTGTATTATTATGTGCGATTACTTCTATTGTTGCGCCTGTTCTATAATTTAAATGAGAAAGAGTTGTAGTACCTGACACATTCATTAATATCAAACTTACTAATGAATAGTCAATATATTGAGTAGTATTTGCAATAAAAATTGAAGTATTAACTAATAACGAACCTTCTACTTTTACATCACGGAAATAAGATATATGATTAACCGTGTTTGATACTACATTACCTGTAAAGGTTACAGTTAAGCCATTAAATGAAGCTATATTTGTTAAAGTAGTTGTTCCAATTGGAGTTGTCCAAAATTGAATAACTGTACCTTTTGTTGTGTCTGTGTGATTCTCTGATGCAACAATATCCATGCGACCAGAACCAAATTGTGGGAAAAAAGTTGTTCCATAACCAGAACCAGAAAATCTAGTTAAAATATCACCAGTTTGTAATGCTTGAGGATAAGCAGTATTTCCTCTTGCACTTCTTCCTACATAAACTGAATATGCGCTAGTGCCAAAAGCATCATTAACTATTCTACTTGGAGTATTATCTTGTCCAGTAATGTGCATCATGTAACCAGGATTTGTTGCTGGTTGAAATAGAGAATTATTACTTCCGACAATTCTAAATGCTGAATTAGTATAACTAGTGACTGAGTTGGCAATTATTAGTTGAGATTCTACATTGAGACCATAGAAGTGTGAGAACTGGGGATTATTATTAGCTATAATGTTACCTAAAAAGGTAGCAGAAGTACCATTGAAGGTAGCAATATTAATTAAGTTGTTTGAACCAGTCTGCATGGTCCAAAATTCAATACGTGAACCTTTATTTGTGACTGTTTGATTTTCTGTGGCTACGAAATCTATACGACCAGTTCCCAAGAAAGGAAATGAAGTACCATCATGTGCTGAAGCTGAATAACGAGATATAACATCTCCATTTAATAATGCAGAAGGTGAACTAGCCGAACCTCTGGCCGTTCTATTAGCAATAATACTATATGCGCCTAATCCATATGAATCATTAATGATACGGGAAGGAGTATTAGCTCGACCTGATACATGAATCATATAACCAGGATTAACTGGTATAGCAAAAGCACCATCATCTGAACCAATAATATGTAAAGCTGCATCAGTATTAGAAAAAGTGTGATTAGCAATGTGCATGGTGCCATTGGTGTATACATTGGCTGACAATAAGTTTAGGTTACCTGAACCTTGTTGCAAAATTGTCATGTCACGGCCGGCAACTGTACCAATAATCGTTTGGTCAGAGAATACTATGTTACCTGTGACTGAACCAATTGGGCCATATTCTACCCAAATATTTGTGGAGTTTGATGTTGTATAAAGATATTCAATGCCGTTTGATGAATCAATCCAAAAATCACCAATATTGGCAGTAGAAGGAGTTGTATCTTGGGTATATGTGTGTGATTTTACATTGGCTGTGGCAAATGAAGCGTTGGCGTAGGCTGTTTGTGGACCTAGCCAGTTTCCGCTAGAATCTATTACATATTGGTTGCCGCCGACCGTTAAGCCATTCTTAACGATGAAGTTTTGGTTATTAGCCACGGTTCACATATCCCCGAAGTTATTATTAGTATGCTATATTTATACCGCAATAACTGTACGGGTAAACTTTAATGTCGTTGGACTAGCGATAGGAGTAAATAATAATTGAACAATGCCACCAACAATATTGACATCAAATGAACCTAATGAACTGCTAGTATAGATAACACCATATTCTACAATACTAGGCGTTGTGCCGTTATGTAAGACCATGATTTCTTCAGAATGATAAGAAGAATTTGATAATTGCATTGTATATCTAGCAGTCCGATAGGATGCTACAGGAAATGTATCAACTACAACTTGGGTTGTGTTGGCTGTTGTATAAGAACCAACAGTTATATTGGTTTGATTATTCAGATTAAGGTCAGCTGTTGTGACCATATTAGTGGCGGTTAAGTTAGCGGTTGCTTTATCAAAAGTTAACCCAGCTGAATAACCATATACACCAGAATCATTGAATATAACATCTTTGTTGACACCAGGAACAACAATAGAATAGATACCCAAAGAATCAGTTGAAGTTCTATAGAATAACTTACCATCAGCATAGTTGATAGCCAATTCACCATAGGCCAAATTCAAGGCAGTTGGTGTGTTTCCTGTAGAACCTGAATTCTTTAATGCTATGGTGGTTTGATTTGCCATCTATATTTTCTTAAAATGTGCCAGCTGAAGATTTAACTACTTTTTTTGTTGCGGCTGATGATACTGTTCCCTCAACTAAATCTTTAGCAAGTTTCTTTTCTAACTCCGCTTTTTCTTTTTTTAGAACAGGAATCTGTTGCACTTGGAGTTTCATTCTCGTTAATTCTTGGTTCAGGCTATTTACTTCTGCTTTCAATGAATTACTTGATTGAGATGTTTCATTCAATGCAAATTGTAACCTAGATTTATCTTCATCAACAGTTTTAAGGCTGCTCATTAATTGTTCTAGTTGGCCAATTCTGCCTTTTAATTCACGGTTTTCATCCGTCAATTTGCCTATATTTGTTTTAGCATCAGCGAGAATTGCTAATTCTTTTTCTGCAAGTTTTAAGTTGGTCTGAAACACAATATTTTGTTTGATAATAGCATCAAAGTTTTCGTGTAGTGTTTCAGTGTAATGATTTAAAAAATTCAAGTCATCGGTCATTTGGTGCTCCTAATAATTAAGAATTGTAAAGTTATATTTATCGACTAAAAAGTACCACCATTTAATCCAGAAAATACTGGTATACCAGAAGCACTTAATTGTAACACTTGGTAAGCAGAACCACTTACAGCAGTCAGAGCCCCAGTAGTTGTTGTAGATGAAATCACAACACCATTAGCAGTAAATGATGAAGAACTTGTACCACCTGATGATACTGGTAATGTACCAGACACACCAGCAGTTAAACTTACTTGTTGATAAGATGGAGCAACACCGGCGCCGTTTGCTATTAAAGCATAACCAGATGTACCTGCTGCCAGTTTTGATACTACGGATGATGTTGAAGCATATAAAATATCACCAATCGTATAAGATGATTGGCCTGTACCACCAGAGGTAGCAGGTAACACACCATTGACTGCGGCACTATTTAAATTGATTGAACCCCAAACTGGAGAACCAGTTGAATTGACCATCAACACTTGAGTGTTAGAACCAATTGCTAATGTGTTGAATGCTGTAGAACCAGAACCATATACGATTGTATTATTGGCAACACTTGATAGACCTGTACCACCATAACTAGCAGTTATTGCTGTAGCTTGCCAAACACCAGTCGTAATGTTACCTGTTGAACTAATAGCAAGTAAAGCATTTCTGGTAGAGTCAGCGTTATTATATAATGTTATACCATCTGAACCACCAACAGAAATACGACCATTGCCAGTTGAGTAGTCTAAAATAATACCATCAGTATATGCACCGTTGTATATACCAGTTGATACTGAACCGTTTGATGCGTATGTACTATTTGCTTTAACAATACCAGCATTTAAGTTGGCAGATTGTAATGAAGCATAATTAACTACATTACCCGTTGGGTCTGTAGCAAGATTTTGGAATAAGTAGAAGTCACCAGGTTTAGTACCATTTATACCTTCACGAACTAAACCGTGATAGGCTAAAGATGAACCTGTATATGATTGGCCGTAGAACCCGATATCAATTACATCACCAACAAAGTTGTTAGCAGCTAATTTAATTAATGAATCACCAGTAGCTACTGTTGTAGATTGTACATTAAATGATGATGATGGGTTTAATAAAGTTACATTACCTGATATAATTAAATCAGATGTAATTGTTTGTGTACCAACTGTTGTTGTGTTAGAACGGAGAACTGTTGAATCGTGTGAAAGTGTGACTGTTTCACTACCACCAGAACCGGTAACAGTTGAAACGATACCTGTACCATTACCTTGAATTGTTAATGTGCCACCACCATTTTGTGTACCTGAACCAGTATTACCTGAAACAGTGAATGATGTTGCAACAGTGTTATTACCAGCAAAAGTTATACGACCTTTGGCATCTACTGTAATCGTTGGAATCTGTGTAGTTCCGCCGTATGTGCCAGCAGTTACAGCAGTTGTAACTAAACCAAATACAATGTTACCTGTTGTAGCATTTGAAGTTACATCGCCAGTATTAGCAGTTAATGATATTACACCAGTATTATTAATTGTAATAGTATCAGTATTGCCAGATTTTGAATTTGATACAGTAATACCAGGACCAGAATTTGTATTAATTACAGATATTACACGAGAACCACCGTCATACAAAGTGTCAGCATATACAGCACCTTTAACACCTACACCACCTTTGACAACTAAAGCGCCAGATGAATTACTGGATGATGAGGTTGTGATATCAATAACCAAACCTTGGCCATTTCTAAGGTGCATTAATGGATTATAACCACTGGTCAAACTACCAGTTTGAAACACAATGTCATTATATGTACCAGTTGAATCGGTACCAAATACTAAATTACCTGATGTGCCTGAACCTGCTGGAGCAGACATCAAAATATAACCTTCATTGGGTCCTGATACATTGTAACGTGGGTCACCATAGGTGGAACTGCCGATACCCATGTCAATCCAACCATTTGTATCTGTGCCATTATCTGGATAAGCAATCCAATCAGATGAAGCGTTTAACCCGTTGTTTACATTTCGTACATAGTTTTGAACATAATTATTAGCATTGCCATCAGACCCCATCAAAGGATTTGTTGCGCCACCTAATGGTGCAGCATATGAAATTCCAGCATAGATTGTTGTATTTGAACTGATTGTATTTGCTAGTATACCATTAAATTGTGAACTGCCTACAGAATCTCTGACTACGATAGTACCTGGTGTTGCGTAAGAAGTATTAGCGTCAAGTAATCCAGTATAAAATTGACCACCAATCGCAACAACGGTTGAACCTGTACCAATAAAGAGTTTATTTGATATAAATGAATAAGCTGGTTCAGACTGAGAAAGTGTAGCCGGAACAGAGGTGACAGTTGAGTATTTTAACTGAATTAATGTTTGTGTAGCCATTTTTATTTCCCTTTAGAATGTTCCACCAAATACTTCTAATACTGTATTGGCTACATTTGCATAAGCTGCGTTTGTTGATGTAATAGTTGATACTTTAAAAATCCCGGTATTAGAATCATATATGATTGCGTCACCAGTATTAGCTCCTTGGCCAATCTGTAAATCCACTGCGTTATGTAACTCCAACGGTTGACCATAACTTATTGTTCTAATCTTACTTTCTAGCTGATTACTTTGCTTAACATTAATTGGTCCTAATCCTTGGTTGTTTACGACAACCTTTATTTTACCTATTGTCTGATTAGCCATTTTAGAACCTTGTTACACTAGGCGTTACATTGATTATACCTTCTAATATCCTTATAGTATTGTTAGCTGCATCAGTGTTAGAATAAATTACCAAATCATAAACATAACGACCTGGATAAATGTTCGCTGTTGTTGGTGCATCCAAACTCAAGAGAATATCTCCATTGGTTGGATTAATAGTTGTAGCAAACACAGCAGTTGTGTTGGCTGAATAATACGACCTTCTCATTTGACTAGAGGATGAGAAATTGTATAGATTATAGGTCTCACCATACACATCATCTAAAGTGATTGTGCTATTGAATGAGGTGCCTTGTTCTAAAAATAGTTCTTGGTATCCAGCGGCCATAATTTTTCTTTATCGTTTATTATACTATTTATGTTAATCCAAAACCAGAAATATACCATAAATCAGTACCCACTTTAATTAATTCAGATACACCATATTGTGCAAGTGTTCTGTTGCCGGTTAATCCGGTATTAGAAGTGTTAGAGGTATATGAAGTCACACTACTTGAATCTAGTGTGATACTGCCAGAAGTACCATTTATTACTTTCATACGAGATCCATTAGCAAATCCAACAGTCGTGTTTGCTGGAATAGTTACAGCTGATCCTGAAGTTAAGTAAATTACTCCATCAACGTCTGACAATTGTAATTGATAAGAACTAGACTGAGAAGTGAATGCTGGGCCAGTATTTGCTTTATTAAAGGCGGATTGTGCTAGTGTATTAGCTGAGTTAGCTTGGTCAAAACCAGATTGTGCTAATGTGTTGGCTGAGTTAGCTTTATCAAAACCAGATTGTGCTAATGTGTTGGCTGAGTTAGCTTTATCAAAACCAGATTGTGCTAATGTGTTGGCTGAGTTAGCTTTATCAAAACCAGATTGTGCTAGCACTGTTCCTGTATTTGCTTGGTTATAACCAGCCTGTGATAGAACACCAACAGTATTTGCTTTATTAAATGCTGCGGTTGTATATGCCAAATCGGAAGAAGCTAGAACATAAGCTGCATTTGCCTGAAGAAAAGCAGCACCGGCATAATTATAAGCCACATTCGCTTGAGCAAATGAAGAACTCAAATAAGCATTGGTCAAAGTATTTACATTAATTGTTGATACTGTTAGTGTTCCACCAATTGTCATATTATTGGCAACATTTGCTGACAAACCTGGACCGGTTACATTTAAATAAGTTGTATTTGCGTATGTGCCAACTTGTATAGAATTATTTACCTGCATTGTTCCAGCTAAGGAGAAAACCCCATTAACTGTTACATTACTAGCAATAATATTGCCGGTAACATTTAATCCAACTGTTGGTTCTGCTAAGTATAGAGTTCCTGTTGGTTTCTGCCAATCACTATACCCTAAAGTGTTAGACTCATTGATAAGTTGAACAGTCGAAGTAACCCATTCACCGAATGTGTTTGCTACGCTAATTTGATTTACTAAGATAGCCATAATTGCCTTATTTTGAATTTAACTGTATTAATAGATTTTTAATTTCCGATAGGTCTTGTTTCATTTGGCCTATTTCAGTATCTATTCTATTTATTTCAGTTTTTTGAGTGGTTAACATTTTAACTTTAGCTTGATATTCATCTCGGGCTGCATAATCTTGGTTAATTAAGGCCCGAGAATTGGTGTCTCGAATAAAATTAGAATCATTAACTTTAACTAACATATTATAGTCCTGTTCCTGAAGGTAATGCTAATGCTCTTATATCAGTTAAGAAAGGAACATTAGTTGAATCTGATGCTGATATTACAATCTTAATAGCAAATTGACTGAATGAAGTATATGTTGTACCATTGGTACTCAAATAAGAAATAGCATCATCAGCTACATTATTCATACCAGGAGCACATTCATATTCAATCATATCACTTTGAGATTTAGAATATACATTAGATGATGATAAGGTTGTCATTAATTGCCAACCAGCATTTTCAAATTTCATTGTATCGTTTCTATTTAAAATCTTGTAATACACTAATACATCTGAACCAAATGGACGATAAGCAGTATAATAAACTCGTAAGTCACCAGAATCATTACCTACTGGTAAGACGACCTTCTTAGTCATGTATCTAGTTGCGGCATTTCCTCCAGTAGGTGAAGTTTCACCCTGAACAATTAATGATACATCTGTATTACCAAATCGAGTAGTTGAATCTGTAATTATAATTTCTGGTGTGGTAAAATAACCAGAACCAACATCAGAAAACACTAAGTTTTGGATTATACCATTAGCATCAACATTAGCAGTAGCGTAAGCTTGAGTGCCTGATGGACTATCTGGAGCAGAAACTGATACCACCATAGAACTTACATTGTATCCTGTACCACCATTTGCTATTGTTACTGAAGCACCATATATTGGCATATTATTTGTAATAGATAGAATATTATATAATGAAATACCATCATCTGAGATGATAGGACTAACAGCATCATCAACTGAATTCATTGTACCATACATCACAAAAGATGTATCAGAATTAGCTACAAGAACTCGCTGGCCTAATCCGTCATTCAAATATATGTTATCATATGTTGGGCTACCATATTTGCCAGGTGTTGCTGGACTTTCAGAAGTTACTGTATGGATAGCATCATTTAAAGTAGAACGATATGAATAATTAATTGATGTTGATGTAGGAACAAAATCAGTAGTTGTCAAATTGTAAGCATCAGAATATACATCACCTGGAGCTACAGTTCCTAATACACTAGATATTGTGTTAGCATCGTAATAATATTTAATATCTTGAGTTGTCAATTTACGATATGGTAAACCTCTTGGTGTAACAAATGGTAACCTAGGAGATTTTGTAGTATCAAATACACATCTATCAAGAACAAACATCAGAGCTTTACCTTGGTCAGCTGTCCATGTAAGAGCATTTTGAGATTCAAATAATGAACCAACATAAGGAGCAGTACCAATTTTAGTAATTGTACTTGGTGTTGGATCTGATGGTAAGTTCTTAACAGAAGAAGAAATCGCTGTACCATTTTGTGCAGCATAATATAAAGTATATTCGTCAGATGGAGATTTTAACATAAATGCGTACAATACACCAGATTGAATGTACACTGGCGCAGAAAATACAAATTCAGTAAATGTGTTAGAATCTAAGTAATGTGGTGTTGTCGATGTTTTGATTAAATCGGAAGTCAAAGTAACAGTAGAATAATCTAATACTGCTCCATTTGGATAACCATTCGTAGTACCAACAATTGATAATGTAATTGGTGCATTTGTTGTTGTTGGTTTAGTAGCAAAGAAAACTTTCAACGAAGTAAGATATGAACCATTAGGGAAGTTTGTTTTATCTACAATAAATGTCTGTGCTACTGGATCATATGGAGTATAAGTAACTACCGTATTTACTAATTGGTTTGCTTTATAACTTGTTTGTGTAAAAGTACCAGCAGCTGAATCTATTGATGGAGAAAAATCAATTGCTTGAGATTTTGTAGATAATCCAGATGCTGTAAATGTAGCTTCAGCATAAGAAGTAGCTGTAGTAGGATCAGAAGCAACAATTCGATTATCTACACGGAATACTCGGTCACCTGTTTTAAATGTGTTAGCTGGAATATTAAATATACCAACAAAATTACCATTCTCATCAGTGGATAGTTTAGATAAACCACCATTAATTGCTGTTAATTTATAATTAGTTTCAGTTCCATCAATTGTGTAAGTAGAAGTTATAGAACCATTAACATCATTATTATATCCTTCAGATACATTGATGCCAGGTGAAGCTAAGTATACAGTTCTGGTTGCGGCAGTATAGGCAACAATGGTTGAAGAATATGATTGGGTTTCTGTTTTAGCAGCACCAGTTAATGGATTGAACGAAACAAATGTTGTGTTTACTTTAATTTGTGAACCAACATAAAAGTCAGTAATATCACTAGCAATTCCACTTAATGTGAATTGGGTTACACCTGTGTAATAATCACCACCACCAGTAAATCTGTAATGAGCACCAACATTTGTAGGAGGTGAACTGAATGTCAATGAACCAGTATCAAACACAGTAGATGGTGATAACTGTGGAACAGTTCCAGGAACCCATACAGCTTGTGTTGTAGTAGTTACACCCGTGTTACCTTTATAGTTATTAATTGGTTGGCCTTTAGCATTTGTTGGTTGGCCTTTACCATTATTGATTGATTGGACTTGTGTATAATTCCAATGGCCTGGAGTTGTTGGTCCAGTCCAAGGTGAACCTGCTATAGCAAACGCAACATAAGCATCTCCATCATCTTGTGATGTTGTCATACTGAATTCAACAGTATTTGTACCAGCGGTTAATGTTACTGCTGCTAAATCGTTGTAACTACCTGATTGTAATGAAGAAGTCCAAACTGTTACACCATTAATTTTAATAGTACCAGATTGAGCATCATCAGTTGAAACTCTAGGATAATAAAGTCCAGTTACAGGCACAGTAAAATCAAATGTACCATCAGGTAAATTGCCTGTTGCTTTTGGTGAACCCCAAATACTATACTTGTCAGCAAACGCACCATGATTAGTGTATACTTTATAATAACGTACATTATTAGATGCAGCATCAATATAAGAACCACCAACACCAGTAACAGTACCAGTTTTGTGTACACTAATAATATTAGTTGTAGTTATTGTTCCGTGTGCTGTTGTTCCTACATAATTACCATTAATATCAAACGTAGCATTTTGCACAATTGATATATTTTCTTCACCAACATAACTTGTATGGTAATTTGAAACAACACTTAAACGAACTTTAGCTGCATTTGGATAATAATACACAGCAACTACTGTAGCAATTGGATTGAAAGCATTATTATCGTAGTAACCAATAGTGTCATTTACATTAAATGTTCCAACTGGATTATTTAATTCAATAATATCAGGACTATGAATATATTGATTCACATTAATACCATCGAACCAAGTTGAAATTGGAGTATTGACTAATAATCCATTAGCACGAATTAATAATTGTTGTGACCTGATATAAGGTAGAATACTGATATCAGTAATATAACCATTGTTAGTTGAGTATGAAGATCCTAAATTATCATAGTAACCTAAAGTAGTAGTTTGTGAAGATGAAGCATATGTTTTTGTTGTGGTTGTCGTTTGTCCGACAACTGACCCAAATACTCCAACATAAGCACCATGATTTACTTGAGAAACAGAAGTCGAAGATGATGTTTGTGTACCAGGAATAACTTTCCAGTCACCAGCAGACAATGCGTTGATTGTGTTACTGGATTGATATAGTTGTAAATTAGGATCAACAATTAATAAATCTGGTTGCTTAGTATTATCTACCCAATTATCCATTGGTGGAGTTAATGATACAACGCCTTGATAAATTGGTGTCGCATAAGGATTAACATTAATAACACTACTTGCCAATGTTTGTGAAGCTAAGTTAGCAGAAGTATATGGTAATGTAAATATATTTGAATGGCCAAGGTTATGTATAGAAACACCTAATGTTTCTTCTGAAGCATTGTCTAAATTATTAAGTGAAGCGGTTGTCCATGGAGATTGTAATGGGAAATTGTCCACAACTTGAGAGGCTGTTAATTTTCTTTCACGGCGATTGATAGAAGCATTGAAATATGAATTGGTTGAATCTGCTGTAGCAAAGCTAGAGAAGTCATCTACCAAGATACCATTCTTAAATCTATTTAATCCGTTGACATCTGGCACTTGTTGAGTTTGTGCAGATTTTTCTAAATTATTGAGCGCTGTGTAATATTCAATATTATTAACACGAGTTTGTAAATCTGAAATATCACTCATCGTCCAGCGTTTATGCTTAACATATTCGATAGAAAGATTAGGTAATAACCCATTAGGCACTTCACTTGGAACATAAGCTGTATACGGGTCAAGTGATAGATTAGCAACCAATAATGAACCATCTGGTTGAGTTGGATACAATGGATTGATATCTGGAGTTCCTGATACAATTTGGAAACTCTTATCTTTACTTAGTACAAGTAAATCTTTTCTAGCCAAATAGTATGAATAATCAGATACGAATAATGAACCATCAACAGGAATATAGAAATTGGTGTTTTTACCATCTAATTGGAAGACATTAGTTGCATTCATTACTTTAGGTCTAAAATCAATTGAATCCCTTAATTGATATGATGTGCCGTCTTTTGCTGTATATGATGGAATAGAAGCATAATTTTCAGGACTATTTGAAACACCGCCGTCAGCTGCAGCCAAATAAGATTCAACAGAGAAGTAACCATCACCACCTTTGTGGTCATAATAATCGTAAATGACAACTAAATTACCTGTAGGAACTGGTCGTCCTGGCAATAATTTAATTGAAGCGTGATTGTAATAATTATCTGTTTGGCCATTATCAAATGAATAATTACGAGATATATCATAAGATGAGTCTGTAATTAGATTGGGTAATAATGGTGCACCTTTTGTATCTATAATTTTAACAATACGTTTAACATCAGACACATATAAAGACTGTGGTTGACCAGCACTAACAAACCCACCAGATTTGATATATGTTTGAGCATTAATTAAGTCAACAAAATTATTAGCATCAACAGAAGTGCCAGAAGGATATACATTACTTGTGTTACCATATATCAGATTTTTGATTTTAAGTATATAACCATTGTCTGAAGCATTAGTTGTACTGAGTGGTGCAATAATATTGGCTTGCATACCAATCGAACCACCACTTACTGTAACTGTTGCTGTTTTTTGTCCTGCATCAACAGAGATACCAACAATATCGGTCATAGGAACAATTTGATTTGTTGCATTGTTGATTATGATATATTGTGATGGATTAGCTGCTGAGAATTGAAATGGTTCACCGCCACTCAATGAGATTTGGCCAGTGGTACTAAAACTAACTGACTTAAATTCACGAGTTGTTTGAAAGAAAGTATTAGATACTGTAGCGGTATAAGGATAACCAATTGAGTAGATTAGTTCTGGAGTACCTGGCTGACTTAGTTGAGTTAGACCCGTTAATTGTCCATTATTTTTACTTAGAGCATTAATATTACCTGATGATAATAAATCATAAGATGTGTTAGCGATTGCAATAGAATTGACCGCAGCAATATTAAAATGCAGAGATAGTATAGATTCAGTAGTTGGTACAACCGTAAATGGTGAATCGACAGTTATTTTTTTCATCACTCCATCATAAGCAATAACTTTTCTAGTGTCGCCTTGAGATGGTCCATAATCTACTGTAATTGTGGTACCAACATAAGCACCATTAGCAGAAGAACGAAGAGGATCACCAGGATTTCGTTCATTAAATATAACTGTATTAGCAGATGCAAGACCACAATTACCAGTTAAGATAGAACTTTCGATATCCATTAAAAAAACTTTATACACATAAGTCGAAGTATCACTTGAACTACCGGCTACATATTCAACATTTCGTACCCGTGAAGTGCCAGCTACAGTTGAATTATAAGTATTTGATGTACCTTGAGCAATATTGGCAGACGGTGTTATATGTAAATCAACTTTAGCAATGTTTGAAGCATCAAAGAAACCATTTATTGTATCAATAAAGAAATAGTTACCGTATTCCATAAATGTAGAATCATTTTGGATTGAATTGGTTGTTCTTGCTCTATTAGATGTTAAAGTTAAATCAGATTGATTTTCTAAACGATATCCTTTGACGTAAGCAACGCCTTTACCAACTTTTAAATCATATAACCCATTATTGGAAATATTAGCTGATGGAGTTAATTTGAAGTCGTTGACAACATAGTTACCATTAGTATCGAATGTGCGTTTAGCAAAGTAATCATCAATGGTTGAATAAACTGAACCATCTACTTGTTTTTTAATTTGGCCACCTTCAAGGCGCATTAACTCAATGAAACCATTATCGCCACCTAAAGCTAACGGAAGTGAAACTAGTTGTAATGAAATCACATAACGGTCAGCTCCTGGACCTTGGAAGTTAGGTGAACCATCAGCTGGATCAAGTAAACTAATATCATCTACATAAGTTTGAACAGATTCTACAATATTTAAGCCAACCCGTAAATTTGGAACGCTATCATATTTGTCTAATATTGCTGTTTGAGATAACACATTAACAAAATTGCCGATAGAATAATTTGTACCAGACGTAGCTGAAGTGTTGTAACCATTTACAACATAGAACACACCATCTGAAATTGAAGCGATTGAACTTTTTCCAACTGGATAATTTGTGCCGGTATCTGTAATAATTGTAGCTGAAATATTTTGATTATTTACTGTATAGATTGTATCTTGTGCTGCAAAATTAGAACCAGAAAGGTAAGATACAATCAGAGTGTCTGGATCAGGAGTACCAGTAGTAGGTGTTGTGGCTGCAGCAACTGCAACAACTTTAGCTAAAATGTCACCATTAGCATTTTGAATTAGTTGGCCAACAAATTGATTAACATCAATCAAAATACCAGCTTGTGTTGGATTTAATTTCAAATAATTAACACTCGTGTTTAGTGTTAATTTACCACCACTAATTGGAGTATTTTTAGCAAATATAGAATCCGCAAATTTAGAAACTTGGTCTTGTAGAATTGTTTGTGATTGTGTCAGTTCTCTAGCTTGAACCGCAAAACCTGGTTTAAACAATATTCTATGGAAGTTTTTGTTTGGATCAAAATCATCATAATAGGGTGAAACATTGAAATTTAGTGCCATTTAATATCCTTAGAATTCTACAATTAATCTAACTTGTTCTGTTCCGTCAACTGACCTTTGTATACCTTGCCTATTTTCGATATATGTTATATATCCAGAATAAGGAATAACATCTGATGGACTGACAAATAACACAGTTCGAATTGTTTCAGAAGTATCACCTATCAATAATTGATTTGCGTTTGCTGTTCCACTTGTATTTATTAGTTTTACCAAGTTGTTTGAAGAACCAAATGATAAACATGTAGCAGTAAATGAAGCATTTGCTAAAGTATTGTCGATACTTTGGAATACAACCTCATCACTAATATACCCATCAGAGCCAGTACCTGTTGTTACAATAATATCAGTTGTCAATGAATATATTTCTTGTTGACATTGATATGGATATGAAGTCTTTGAAACAGGATTAACAATGAATCCTAATTGGCGATATTTAATATCAGTAGGAATTATTCCACCTTCATTACCTGTAAATGTTTGAGTCACCATCATATTTCTGCAACCTAATTCTTGGAATGGATCAGAACCATGGCCATTAATTGGAGAAACATAAACAATCGCATTTGCTCCAGTACCTGTCGATGAAACGATTTGAATTGTTGCAGATATATAACCTGAACCAGGATCTGTTACAATGATATCTGTAATAATTCCACCACTGACAACCGCAGTAGCTTTGGCTGGAGTAATATGCGTGCCTATAATGTTCACTACTGTATTAGATTGGTAGTAATTTGCGCCACCATCTATTACTCCAACTATTGGTATATTGCCAGAATTAACTGAAGTTGTACCAAGACCTGGATAATTAGCAGTAGGCAAAGGAAGCCATTTACTATCTAAGAAGTTTTGTTTTGTAATACCTTCAATTGTATATAAGTAAACCCATTTATATCCATCTGCACCTGTAAACACATTGGTGCTTGACATTTGGCCAGGTAAGAAATGTGGTTCATCTGATACTGCTCCGCCATTATTATTCCACAAGCATTTGAATACTTGGTCATATTTGTTTTTAGCGTAGAATTTATTTAACAATACACCAGAACCATCTCTATCAAAAAGATTTATATTATCTTGATACTGGCCATAAGTTTGACCTAAAGTCCAATCAAAACGGTCAGCTAAAGGTCGCATATCTGCTGGCAATACTCGTTTTATTGCAATCATATTCTTAAATACAGTCTTAATATTTTGTTCACTTAATGATGGGATAGGTGGTGCCGATTCATTTGGCCATGGGTCTACTTTAGATATAAAGCAATATCTTGTATTTTCGGGCTGCAGAGTGGCTGGATTTTGCGCTATAGCTGAATAATAATACTGACTAACTTCATTTGAGTAACCACCATATGTTACTATACCTGTATTTGCTGACATTTAAAGCCTCATAATGTTTTATGTATATAGATGTTTGCTGTTGATATGGTTCTATTTATCGTCATCTGGAGAGGATTTAATTGTGTTCCGCCATATAAAGTTGGGCCAGTTACACTTATATTTCCGTTTATGTAATCTATAGATGTAATCGTATAAGTATTACCTGATAAAGTAATTGAATCGCCAGTGAAAACGATATCATATAAATGATTAGTCGTATTGCTGTAATTTGCGTTATTGACAATATCATAATTTGGGGTATTTGCAATATTGAAATTCGATACCTGAATTACATTTAATATAGTGTTAGCGTAACCATAAAATACATTGGCAAATTGTAGGAATAAATTATCAGTTAATGTGATTATACTATTAGAATTATCAAAAGATTTAACTTGAGACAATATTGCTTGCCCTGCTTGAGGGTATATAGCAATATAATCATTAGTTGTCAATAAATCCGATACATTACCAGAATAATGACTTGAAGTTTGTGAATCCATAATTGTAATAGCATTAGTTGAAACTCCATCTGTGGATATCATTGTGCCGTATGTGTTTTGATTAGATGTAGCAACCTGTAATGAATATACATTTTGAAGACCAGATAAATTATTAAAAGCAATTGAATGAGCTGATTTTAATAGATTTCTGCCAACGAATTGCATACCAGCTGGATGTAATAATTTTTTCAATATATCTCTATATTTTGATACAGCACTTTCTACTGATAAAATATAAGTATAACTATTATAAATCGAACTTTGAATTATAGATTCAGAACTTGGATGTCCGACCGTTGTCATATAACGACCTTGTGATGAGATTAATCCATTTAAGAATTTGGCAGTTCCTTTTGCATTTCCGTCACCGTAAGTTATAACACCATTGGATGAGTTTAATGTGCTATCAAAATCAGAAGTTAAATTCATTGTTGGATAAGGATAAACTTCTGTATCTACTTGAATTATTGTATTAGCTAAATCAGATGTAGTATTTGGAGTAATTGTGTAATTATATACTCGAATTTTATAAACAACTAAAGCTGGATTTATATTATCTTGTATTAATGTAACAGAATCGATATAACTTTGATATGGTGCATAATCGATATTTAATATTTCTGGATTACCTGGAATATCAATATCTTGACCTTGAAAGACTTTAGCGC
>Ga0208255_100048_pt1 | contig 17278 bp, 13 predicted proteins | sample CryBogCBH06Jun08_FD_184600 | JGI IMG/M metagenome (GOLD analysis project Ga0208255, IMG submission 184600) | Freshwater microbial communities from Crystal Bog, Wisconsin, USA - CBH06Jun08 (SPAdes) | ecosystem: Environmental > Aquatic > Freshwater > Lake | place: Crystal Bog, Wisconsin, USA... | reverse complement strand
GACCTTATAAAGAAAGTCTTGGCTATGGGTATGACCCAAAAGATATTTACATTTTTTCAACGGTCTTTGAAATGACCAACTGGATGCTAAAAAACCTATGAAGCGTTTCATCTCAATCGACTCCATTTCCATCGCCCCTAACCGTCAACGCCAGGAGTTTGACATTGAAAAACATCAAGACCTCGTTGACTCCATCCGACGACTCGGAGTACTTCATCCCCCGATCCTTCGAATTGTCGGAGATTCTTACGTCCTTGTGGCTGGAGAATGCCGCATTAGGGCCATGCGAGATATTATTGACCTGGGTGACACCATCACTTTTGAAGGCCAAAATTGTGCGCTCGGAACCATTCCATTCACCTTCCTGGGTGACCTTAATGAACTAGATGCAGAAGAGGCAGAACTTGATGAAAACATTAAACGAGCCGACCTCACTTGGCAAGAACTCGCTCGAGCAACTGCAAGGCTTGATGCGCTCCGAGGTAAACAGCATGTACAAAGAGGCGCGCCTGCTCCAACCCTTGCCTCAATCGCCAAAGAAACAAAAGGCTCAGACACGGTCAACCACCAAACAACAGTGCGCGCCGAGCTCCTTATTGCTAAGCATCTTGACAAACCAGCGGTAGCTGGGGCCAAGAGCGCAAAGGAAGCCCTTAAAATCTTAAAGACAATCGAACGAAAGGAAAAAAATGTTGAATTGGCTAAAACGGTCGGCAAATCGCTTCAATCTAATCGTCACAGCGTTATTAACGCTGACGCTATTGATTGGATGGCTAATCAACCAGTGGGAGTTTATGATGTTATACTTACCGATCCTCCTTACGGTATGGGCGCTGACAGATTTGGTGATAGCGGTGGCGCTGCTATAGCCAATGCTCATACATACGTAGACGATTATGCAACATTCCTTAAATGCCTCCGTGCGCTTGCTGTTGATGGATACCGAATTACTAAAGATGAGGCTCACATCTACATCTTCTGCGACATTGACAACTTTGCCGAAATCAAGGACCAACTTGCCGAAGCTGGATGGAGTCCGTTTCGAACACCCCTTATATGGTGCAAGCCTAATGGACAGCGAGCTCCTTGGCCTGATCAAGGACCCCAACGAAAGTATGAATGTATCGCTTACGCCACCAAAGGTAAACGAAAAGTAAACTCACTTAAAGGAGACGTTCTTGTCTACCCAACCGAAACCAATCTGGGACACGGGGCTCAGAAGCCAGTGGACCTGTACGCCGATCTACTCGGGAGGAGTGCTAATGCTGGAGATAAAGTGCTTGACCCCTTTGGAGGAACTGGCCCAATTATTCCTGCGGGAAATTCCCTCAGTCTTTATTGCACCTCAGTCGAGCTTGACCCCGCCCACCACGGAATAGCTATTAAACGTCTTCAAGATCTGGGAGAATAATTTATGCAAAGAACAGGCGTAGGCCCATGCCCTGCTCAAGTAATGATCGTGGGCGAGTGTTTTGGTGTGGAAGATGAGCAACGTGGAGAACCTTTCATGGGGACGGCGGGAGCCGAACTCAACAAGATGCTTCACGAAGCTGGTCTTTTAAGGTCAAACATTTTTGTAACTAACTTAGTCAACGCAAGGCCATACAACAATGACATTTCAAGATGGATACCCCTCAAGAAAAAAAACGTCACCCCTGATATGGGCTGGCTCCGAGATCGTCAGGTATCGCCAATTGTCCGCGAAGGTTACGAAAGGCTGCAACGCGAGATCAAAGCAGTTAATCCAAATATCATTATCACGACTGGCAACGCTTCCTTGTGGGCACTCACCGGCGCATGGGGCGCGCTTAAATGGCGTGGTTCGCAACTCCAGCAAAACGCCGAGAGTCTCTTGGAAGTTGCGCCTGAAGGTGGTTGGGCGAAAGTTATCCCAATCCTCAACCCGTCGGCAATCCTGTCTCAATGGGAAATGCGCTCCATCACCCTTACTGACCTTCGTCGGGCGAAAAAACATGCTCTATCGAAAGACCATAACCACCCCAAATGGAACTTCATTATCCGGCCTTCTTTCCAGAAGGTGCTCGAAATCATCAACTTTCTTTCCGAGCTGGTCGAGCGAGAGCCTACTCGCATCTCTCTTGATCTCGAAACAAGAGCAGGACACATCGCATGTTGCGGACTGGCTTGGTCTAATCTAGATGCTATCTCCATTCCCTTCATGGATGTAAGAGATGAGTATGGGTATTGGTCAGTTGACGAAGAAGCTGTAATCATTAACGCTCTTTACCATCTGTTGACTAAAAAGAATGCCCTCGTCGATTGGCAAAACGGACTCTACGATGCTCAATATATTTATCGCCATTGGCACTTCGTTCCCAACGGAGTCCAAGACACAATGCTTTCTCATCACGTTGCCTTCGCTGGCCAACCCAAGGCCTTGGACTATCAGGCATCAATGTATTGTGAAGACTACGTCTACTGGAAAGATGATGGTAAAACGTGGGCAAAAAATGTTGGTGAAGATCAACTCTGGGGATATAACTGCGTTGACTGTGTTCGAACGCATGAGATCGCTGAAGTCGAGCAAGGAGTTATCAAGCAACTTGGCCTCGAGGCAGTACACGAATTCCAACAAAAACTTTTTTATCCGGTCTTACAAGCTATGCAGCGAGGTGTCCGGATTGACCTCGAAGAAAGAAAGAGGCTCTCAAAAGAACTGGCTGCCGAATTGGGGAAGCGTGAACTTTATTTTAAAGAGGTCCTTGGGCACCCACTCAACCCGCGGTCGCCTGTTCAGATGACAAAGCTTTTTTACGGGGACTTGAATCAGCCTCCCGTAATGAGTCGCGCCAAAAAGAATACCCCCGCTCACGTCACTTGTGATGACACGGCGCTTGCCAAAATCATGTTAAAGGAACCTCTTTTAAGGCCATTGATCCATGCAATCCAAGAATATAGAACCATCGGAGTTTTTCGTTCAACGTTTGTGGAAGCCGAACTTGATGTGGATAGACGAATGCGTTGCAGCTACAATATCGCAGGAACTGAAACGTATCGCTTCAATTCCTCCGAAAATGCCTTTGGTTCAGGGACCAATCTTCAAAACGTCCCTTCTGGCGGAGAGGATGCTGATTCTGATCTCGTGTTACCTAATGTGCGTAAGCTTTTCATCCCAGATGAAGGTTTCGAAATGTTTGATACGGACCTTTCCAAAGCTGACCTGCGAGTAGTTGCTTGGGAATCTGACGAAGGCGAAATGAAGTCCATGCTTGCCGAAGGCCGCGATCCATATATTGAGGCTGCTCGTGAGTTCCACAAGGACAACACGATCAAGAAGAATCTTCCCAACGGTTCCGCCGATCCTCGCTATAAACAGTTCAAAGCCTTTGCCCACGGCACCCACTATCTCCAATCTCCTAATGGCCTAGCCCAACGTCAGGGAATGACCGTGCATTCGGCTACAAAATTGCAATCATGGTATTTTGGTAAGTATCCTAAAATCAAATCATGGCAAGATGAATTCAAGAAACAAGTGGCATCGCGGCGTTATGTTGAGAATAAGTTTGGTTATCGTAGATATTACTTTGACCGTGTTAATGAGGACACCTTCCGGGAAGCTATTGCATGGGTTCCGCAAAGTACTGTTGCTATTTACATAAACAAAATCTGGATGCGTCTTTATGAAGAGTGCCCACAAATTTGGATTTTAATGCAGGTACATGACTCTCTTGTCGGAGAGTTTCCTATTCATCTTCGTGACAAATGCTTAGCAGATTTAGAGCGCTGTTCTCAGATTGTCGTACCTTATGATGATCCTTTGATTATACCAACCGGGGTTAAAACTTCCTTAAAAAGCTGGGGAGATTGCTCATGAAACTATACCCAACCGCGTATGACTTGTCAAATCTTGTCATAGGTAGATTAACTGTAAAAGAACTTGTAGCCAGAGGTCGACGAGGAAATCTTTGGCGGTGTGAATGCACTTGTGGAAACACTGAATACAGGGCTTTTGTGGGGGATCTTCGCTCTGGTCGTATTAGTAGTTGTGGGTGTTATAGGGATTCGCAAGAGTTTGCAGACACAAAAGTTATTCATGGGCAAAGAAGACAAAATAAAGGTGAAACCTCCGGAGCTTATAAATCATGGGCAGAAATGAAAAGACGTTGCGATGATCCAGAAAGACAAAATTTTCCTTACTATGGAGGAAAAGGAATTACTTACGATTTCTCTTGGAAAGACTTTTCTAACTTTTATGCTGATATGGGGGATCGTCCTGAAGGCTTAGAGCTTGATAGAAAAGATAATTTCAAAGGCTACTCAAAAGAAAATTGTCGTTGGGTAACGCATAAAGAAAATTGTAATAATAGAGGAATGAAATGAATGGCACGAGAAAACAAAGACTGGCTTACCGCCTTTTGCGACAATTGCAAGCATACGGAAGCGCCGCGCTTAATGCATGCCTTCGCAGGGGTAGGAGCAATAGCCGGAGCCCTTCGTCGGAAGGTCTGGATAGACATGAAAGCGTTTCGCTGGAGTCCGAATTTTTTCATTGTCTTCGTTGCTCCACCTGGTATCGTATCAAAATCGACGACAGCCGACTTGAGCATGGATTTGTTGAGACAAGTACCTGGAATCAAGTTCGGGCCGGATGTGGTAACGTGGCCTGCGCTAGTGACTGCGTTCGCGAGCAGTTGCGAGAGCTTCCAGTATGGCGAAGAGTGGGTTCCAATGTCACCTTTGACGCTCGTTGCCTCGGAGCTTGGGAACCTGATCAACCCCCAGGACAAGGACATGGTCAACCTCTACATCAACCTATGGGACGGAAGGAAACAACTTGAAAAAATCACCAAGAACAGCGGAACAGATATTGTTGAAGCTCCTTGGATCAACATGCTCGGATGCACAACCCCGCACTGGATCGCTGACAATATGCCAGCAGCCACCGTTGGAGGAGGGTTTACTTCTCGATGCATTTTTGTATATGCAGATAAAAAAGAAAATCGACGAGCTTACCCTGATGAATTCACGCCGCCGGATTTCGAAGAAAGAAAAGCAAGCCTTGTTAGAGACCTGGAGCACATCAGCGTTAACCTTGTGGGAAACTACAATATCTCAGCTGAAGCTCGAGTCTGGGGACGTGAGTGGTACGATAGAGTTTGGGATACAAGGCCGGCTCACCTGGAAGATGATCGACTCGATGGATACCTAGCCCGCAAGCAAACCCACATGCATAAGCTAGCAATGGTGATTGCGGCGTCGTGTAAAGATGAGTTAGAGATCACTCGCGAAGATCTCATGCTTGCCGACATTATGCTTACCGAATCCGAAGGTGCACTTGAAAAAGTGTTCTCCCGTATTGGTAAGTCCGAGACCTCCCTGCAAACAGACCGTCTTGTTGCTTACATCCAACGCCGCAAGTCAGTCCCCTATCAAGAAGCTTATCGTATGATCCATTCCCACTTCCCCGATTTTAAGGAGTTCGAGTCAATTCTCTCCGGCGTCATCAGAGCAGGGTATGTTAAACTCGAACAGAAAGGGGTTGACTTCTGGTTAACCTTTGTGAAATAACGTGAACACATTATCGCCCGATAACGTGAACACATCAAACCCCCATCCTTACTCTGTCCCCAACCTTATCACAGGAAAAAACGGCTTAAACTACTGTTGTATGTATGGCTTCTTTTCCATCTACCGGCGAACAGCTCAGATCGCCCTCCGCCTTGGCGTCACAGACCGCACCGTTAGGGTCTATAAGGCCAAGTTTAAGGAGGGTGAATATGAGTGCGAAAAAAGAGATTGCTGCCTTAAAAAAGCAATCACAGAAATTAAATTAACTGGTTTACCTAAAGGACTTAAAAATGTGGATACTCCTTAACGACTCTTTCCTCTCCATCGTCGAGCACACTTCCTCCAAGAAGCTGCTTCTCGTGCGAGCCCGCGCATCCGGCGACATTGAAAAGATCTTTCCCCATGCCGAAGTCGAAACCGGCACAGGCACCGACTACCAGTACCGAGCCATCATTCCTCGGGACCTAGTCCAAACCGAGATCGCCCATCGCATCTCACTCATCGACTACCCAAACTTCAAATCATCCGTCCCCGCCAAGTGGCGCCATGACGCATACATGGGTGTTTGGCATTCGCTGTGGAGCAGTTTCCTAGGCCGGTAGAAGAAATGGATGCGCACTACTTCTCCGATAAGCAGAATGCAGGTTTACCAATGACCCTCACTTCTTTAGAAATGCCTGAGCGCCGTTAGGCGCAATGTTATGAGAAATAAAATGACCAAACCAACCGATAAAGTAGCTATCCTCTGGTGGGAACTTTACAACGAATCCAAGCAAATTGTTGTGGAAAAAGAGTACGAAATTAAGACTCTTCGAGACGCTCTTAAACAAGCTGCTCTAATCCTAGAAGAAGATACGGTCCCAAGTCCCTATGTTAAAGGAGCTCGAGACCGCATGGTTAAAACAATTGAAGCAAGCTACTTAGCTCTTAGGCAACGCCCTTAACCCGTTCTGCCACATGTAGTCCACCAAGCCCCAGCATCCCCATCGTGAGGGTTGCTAGGGGGCCAATATCAATTGCAGGCAACTGAACCGGATGCCCCGCAATCGTCGCTATCGCAATGATAAGCGGATGCAAAACAAAGTTCCAAGCATACGCAAACGAACACACCCAACCAAGTCCCCCTCTCCAATGCTGCAACGGATCAGTTGACTGAGCTTCAGCCTTATCAATGTCCGTCTGCGCTTGCATCGCAGTTACCATAGCTTGGATCTGAGCCGCTTGCTCCGCCGTTTTATTGGGGATAAAGTGGTCTACAATAGCTTCCACAGCCGTAGCTGCCGTGCCTAACCCGGTTATATCAAGAGACACTTTGAAGCACCTCCCGAGTTGCTGCAACCACCGGCACATCTACCACAACAAACGGTTGGTAAGTTATAGTAACCTTTTCACCTTTTCCAAGGGCATTCCGTATTTTACCAAACACTCCCTCAAAGGCTGTTCGGGAGGTAAGCACTTCGTCATGACCTTCGGACTCTCCGACAAGCAAGCAACCTTCTGTGTCTGCTGGAAAGTTTCCCGGATGGATACGCACCCCCTCAAAGTTTGGCACCTCACCCAACAACGGAAGATCGCGGCCCATGCGATTACTATAAGTAATAGTAACGTCATAGCTGCCATAAGGTATTGCAGTTTTGCCAAAGACTTTCTCCGCCCCTTCAGGCCTTGTTACAGGCTCAAGAGTAAAACATTCAAATACACCATCAACAGCCAACTCCCCTAAAGTACATTGGTCATCAAAGGTTTTCCGAGTAACTACGAGTTCCATTATTTATCCACCTTAGAGTTAAGCCCGTTATGAAGGGCGGTTAAAATTTCAACATGTCGATCTTCTGATCGCTGGCTCATGTGGTCCATCTTATCGAAGAGTTTCGAAAAGGTGCCTTCGTGCTCTGTTAACTTTGCGTTTGTTTCCTTTATCCTAGCGTGAACTGCTGTGTTGTTGTCGTCAATTTTCTTGTTAATAACGCCCCAGATTAACATGGCAACGCCTCCAAGTGCTGTATATACATAGTCAAAAACTCTCCATGAAGTTGATGTTGGGTCTTCCATTAAAAATCCTTTAGTGCTTTACTCATTTTAATTACTCCGAATCAGTTTGAAATTACTGTAAACAACGTAGGCATACCCAGCAGAAAGCAGCAGTAACACCTGTACTGGAACCCAAGCTTGTACGTAGAATAAGTACCCAGCTAACACAGCTTTAGCTACGAGCATCGTGGGGAGAACTCCGAATAGCTTGAAGAGTGGAGCTAGTAAAGGATTAGCCTCTGTGAGTGAGGGTTTACGCAGGGCGATTATTGTGGATAGTGCGTCTAGGGCTTGGAGGACGAAGAGGAGATAGAGGGCTATTTGAGAATAAGACATATGATTGCTCCGATGGTTGACCAAAACGCCAGCAGAGCCAGCGCAATGAGTTTGTAAATGTTGCGGGTAGTCATTTGCTATGTATGTCCATGCAGATGTTTGTAAATCCGCCAGAAAGGCCAGCGCCACAATATACTTGCGCCTTAGCAAATGCCGCTCCAGCAGGAACATTGAATGGGATAGTGGCATAGAGGGCGTGTGAAGTGTTATACTGTTTCATAAGTAATAGAAAACGAATGAATACTTCCGTTACTTGCAGGGTAAGTACCGTCGTATTTATAGAAAATAATTTGCGGTGTACCGGGGTTGGTCATATCGACTTGCATTGCAGTGCCGGCGGTTGTTGTCCCGCCCGCCCCTGCATATCTGGTTACCGTAGTCGTTTTGGGGGTAAACGGCAGGTTGGTGACTTTCAACGCTGTTGCACCAGTGCCATTAGTCGTTACCGTAATTAGCCCATTAAGGGTGCACTGGTTCCCCTGTTTGATATAAGTTCCAACAGCGGAAACAGTTGTCAGCGTTCCTGTAAAAGACACTACAGTTGGCGACCAAGTGTTATAAAGAGCAACAGCACCTTCAATGATGGAAGTAAATCCCGGAGTCACGTTGCCAAGATATGAACTGAAAGGAGCATTGTTTCCGTAGAAACTACTTACTATAAAGTTCTTTCCTGTCAACCCTTCAAAGCGATTACCTAAGGCATTGACAGAACCAGAGGCCCCAGCGTGGGAAATAATTTGCGTGTTGTTAGACGATAAAGAGCCATAATTCCCTTGGAAATTTATTGCAGAGCATCCTTGTGCTGCTGTCGTATCATTATCGTAATTAACGATTGAAACAGCAGAGACACCATTGCAGTTTTCAAAGTAACAACCTTGAATTGTTGAAACAAGAATACCACGTAGGTTAATGGTCGTGAGGCTTTTGCAACCTTCAAACCTGCTATTTTCAATGAAGAGGTCTGTTCCCGCTTCAAAATAAACGCAGTAACTGCCAAGCGTGTTTAGGAAATAACACCCATCAATCACGTTTGCATTTGTCTGATTTCCGGAAATGTTACCCTTAGAGTAGATAGGCCAGAATTGACTGGATGCAGTAGAGTAATAACCGAACTCACAATCAAGCCATTTGGTGAGGATGAAGTTTCCAAGAAAACCACCAGCCATGTTTGCCCATACGGAGCATTCTTGGAATATACAGCGTTCGCTGTAGGAGGTGAGTAAGGTTTGTTTGTAAGCGTAAGCAGTACCTACACCAGAACCAGCCGCTTGGAACGCACAATAACAAATATTGAACTTAATAACCGCTGCTGCCGTAAAACAACCAACAGAATTGTTCGCAACAAATACTGTCCCTTTTGCCGTAGTGCCAGAAAGCACCCCAGCCCCAACGCCTTCAATAGTCAAATAGTTGCAAGGGACCACCGCAGTATCAAACCTGTATGTACCGTTTGGTGCGATTAGCTCACCCCCGCCAATTCCGTTTAGGTAAGCAATAGCTGCTGTAAACGCTGAATAGCTATTGCTAGTACCCGTCGGATCAGCCCCAAAATCCAACACACTTACACTCTCCCTCAGCTTGTCCTGAGTAGTCCTTGCCACAGCCCCCGTTCCACTCTGCTGAAACCCAACAAGCGATGAGCCGGTGGGGGCGGAGAGGGCTGCTATTTGAGGGTCAGCATAGGTCTTGGTGTTAACATCATTTAACCAAGCTGCATTTATAGGAGGGCCTACAAAATCGGTAAATACAGTTGAAGTCATTTTCTATCCTTTAAATTAGTATAAGGGGATCGCCCCGATAAGGGTTTGAGGGTATGGCGCATCCAGGGCCTGCGCGTCCGGGTATAGAAGAACTTGTGTTTAAAGAGCATGTGTAAACAAAAGTATCCGCAGGCTCTGGTTGAACCCAAGGCGCTGTTTGGTTATCAGCAACGCCCTTGACGAAGTCTTGTGGATGTCTTACTTCAAAGTGAGCCCGGCATACGTAGTATCCCTGCCAATGTTTTATTAGCTCACTGGCTTTGAATTTATGGCCGCACTCAAAACAAACGGCATTCCAGTCACCGAGATTGAGATAGTCAGCTTTTCCTCTTGGAGCTCTTGCCATTAGAACTCCATCCCTTCGGCGAATCCATTTGACTGAAGCAAGGGAATTTCATCCTCAAGCCTTGCTCCTATGTCAGTTCTAAACATCCGGTTAGATGGAGGTTTGATTTTCCATATCCGTTTGTAGGCAGCTTCACGAGCGTCGCTAACAGTCTTCCCAGTTCCGGTCACACAGGCAATATAGCATCCAGCCGTCAAGGGCATTGGAACTTCTTTAATCGTGTTACCCAATTTCAAAGGTGCCATACCCCATTGTGTTTCTACAAGGTGAACATGGTTCTCCATTGCTGGAGTAATTCCATAAAGTGGGCATCCGCAACTCGTCATGTCCATAGGATCTTGATTAGGATACTTACCATGAGCAAGCACAACACCCACGGCCACATCCTCGGAGACCCTGAGTGTATTCTTTCCTTCGGCAGCAGCATCATACATCCACTGGACAGGGTCACCCAAATGTAAAGCCTCTTGAATATAGTTAAGCGGATAGCCAAAGCGCATGGTGAACTCAAGCGGCCAGGCTTTGCCGTTCGGTTGGATAATAGCGTTTTGATCCACATAGCCAACGTACCCAATCTTATGCAGATAGCCGGTAACGGGCTCAAGCAGTTGTTCAAACAGTTTTGACTTAGTTGTGTAGCGAAGCGTTGTCCCTTGCTCACCAGTATTCTGGCCCAGGTTGTCGTTCATGAACTTCTTCTCTTCAAAGTTTTCACAAACGTAAGGTGCCCAACCAGAGCGGCTGAACCAACCACCCACTGCCATCTCAGTTCCCTTCACCCGTTCTTGAAGCATAATCTGGCCCTTCAACTTGCCCAGAGTCTTCTTCCAATGGTTGAGTTTCCAGACCATGTCTTCGGGAGAGCCACTTACATAAGAAAGGCTCTTGTCGGCGTCACCACCCCAAGGCTTAGAGACATACGTTCCCATAGTCTTTTCGACATGCTTGAGGGCGTCATCATAAGAGTTCATGATGACATAGGGCAGCGTATCAATACTGTAATCGGAACAGACTTGCTGCCCAAGACCGCGGTCAAGCTCAAGTGCCGCGGCCTCTGCGTTGCATCCAAAGATAGGGAAGCCTTTACGAAAAAAGGGAGCAAACTTTGAAGCGTATTTAGCATTATCCCCCATGACAATAAGGTCAGCCCACTTCGCTGAAGGTTCCCATTCCTTTACTTTCTTAAAGTATCCATCACCAATAGGCGAAGGCTCTCCGGTTGGAAGTGGGGGTATCCACCAGCGGATCTCATGGCCAGCATCTTGAGCCCTCATACAAAGATCTAACAGGACGCGGTCAGCGTCAATAACAAGAACTTTCATTCTGATTCCATTCCATAGGTTTGCATGAACCGTTCGCCGGAGGCTTGCCCAGCTTCTTTTCTTCCCTCTTTCCACTCTTGCTGTTTCTGTAATTGTTCTTCGGTCTTAACGAGAATATCCAGTTGCTTCCACATGTACTGCTCAAAGGTCACGCGACCTGTATAGATATCATCAGTCGTTTGAATAGGCGCAATCTTTGTTGCCAGATAACGAGCGGTCTGCGCGGCTTGAACCTGCCAAGGAGCCCCCTCTGAACGAATAGGCTTACCATTATAAAGACTGTGATTTTGAATGGCTTCAAAGGCCGTCATGATAACAGGGTTAGGTGTAAACAAAGATACAGCCAACGAACCAATATCGCGTTCCCCATTATAGACTTCCCCTGCAGCACTCAGGATATGAAGCGCCCCAGGACGGCGCTGTTTAGCCTCACCCTCATCCTCAGCCTTAGTTATTTTTTTATTGATCTGATCTATTGCAGGGAAAAGTATTAGCAAAGCTATTATAAGAGCCGCGGCTCTGTCAAGGCCGGCTATCTTATCTTTAGTCCCCCCTATAAGAAGATCTTTCCCGATCTCTGTTAAGGCCCTCATTAAACCGTAGTGATAGTTTTGAAAAATATTTAACTTTGAGGCAACAATTTTTTGCAATACCCGCCCGATAGGTCTTTGCGTAATAATGCGAGAAGGTATGTAATACTCAGGCATGTGCTTGCCAACCTCTGTTGCGGCCTCGTGCATATCCTTTCCCATAAGCATTTGCTCTTTTACCAATTGCGTGTACATAATATCTCGCACAGCCCACATCAACCCGGCAGACCCATCAGAAATACGAGTCATCAACTTACCAGGTGTCGACCCAATAGCAAGTGCCATTTCCGTTAACGAGCCTGTTTGAAGAGCTTGCCGCAAACTCATTTGAAGAATGCTTTTCCAAGCCTTTTGGTTTTTCACAGCCGGGTAAAGAAGAAAGCCACCAGACTTTTGCAACTCGGTTTGGAACTTGTCTTGAGCAATGACCGAACGAATAGCTCCAGGTAAGGTAACGGCCAGTCCATAAAGTCCTTTTGAAGCCCCGCCTGGAATGCCTGTTGGGGTAATAAATCCTGAAATCCCTCTTGAGTCATACCAATGAAGCATTTCATTCGATATGTGTGGATAAGGGTTAATCATCAACGCTCGTATTAAGATGTTGTTTAATCCATCAACAATAGAGCCATTTCCTTTATTGTTTTTAATAAAGTCTGAAACAACTTCCGCATACGCTTTTGGCATAAAGACCCCGGCCAAAGCAGGGATTGAGTTCACGCCTTCTGGCTGAACATAATCCGCAGGTATCTGCCCATACTTTTGATGGGCGAAGAGGTTGTGAGCGTTTGGCGAAGCTAGTAAAGCTACCATCATATCGTTTTCACGATTGTACTTGCGCAGCTCGCTAAGCTTTACAGACAACGTAGCAAGGTCAGATTGGATATACCTAATCGGAGTATGCTTCTCAATGTCTTGCTGTTTGGCACTTACAACTTTTTGTCCGGCAAAGTCAGCTCCTTTCACCGGCCTATCCGTAGTTGTTCCCAAATCCGTTCGTGTGTTATTTTTCCAGCCGGTAACTTTCCACTTGTCCCCAACAACCATTTTCTTAACGGTAATAATTGTTCCGTCAGCAAGGGCAAACACGGTCCGGTCTTTCATTGCGGAGGCTGACTTCTGAAACCCGCGAGGGCCAGAACCCGAGCTGTCATTGATAATAGAATCCCACCAAGCGCGGTGATTGATAGCTACTCGAGTTTCGATTTCGTTCCAGACGACTTGCCGTTGAGTCGGATCAATAATCTTGTTCATCTCAACCGCAATCGACTTTAATAACGAACCAGAATATTTATTGTAAAGATCCATCTTGTGCTGGCCCAGAGTAGCTTTCAGCTTTGGGTCTTCAGTCACATTACGAAACTCCGCATCAAGAGCTTCAGTCACACCTTCAAGACGAGCTTCTTTAATTCGTTGCCATAAGTAAGTTGTGTCAGCTTGTGCGGATTGCTTTGTCCATTGGAAAGCGCGGCCTAAAGACCTTGGATCAAGCAGCTTATTAAAATCAGGTTTCCAAACATCCTCAATGGACGTAGTCATTTCAATCTTACCCATACCGCCATTTTTAATAAGAAGAGCGGCGAGTCCAACGGCTGCTAAAACATATAGCCCGGCTTCATACATATCAACTGGACGGTCCCCAACATCGTCAGCTGCTTCAGCTTTCTCTTGCGTTAAATAGGCAAGTGCAGCTGCGGCAGCCGCAAGCCCCAATAAATACTCTGGAGTTCCTTTTCCAAACATGTTAGGGTTTTTTGGATTCCATTTGCCGGCATTCTTAACGTTCTTGACGTTCTCACGAACCAAGGCTGATAGGTTTCTACCTGGGCCTTCCTTAGTATAAAACGCATCAAACTTCATAGCCTTTAAAGCCTTGATAACCGTTTCATTTTCAAGGGCAGGGTAGGAGCCAACAGCTACGCCATTGGCATTATATTTTTGCCCCTTCTGATTTAAGTAATGCTCCAACTGCGAAAGGTGCTTCGGGTTAAGGTGGTCAAAAGGTTTTACCGTATTGACGAACACAGCCAGCACACCACCTTCGCCGACGCCTTTTTTATTGGCATATTGTTTTGCATTGTCAAAGTCTTCGGCGGTAAAGACTCCAGACTTGACACCTTTCTTTTCTCCAACAGCAGAAAGGTCTGATTGCTTGAAGGCAAGGTAGTCTTCAGGCTGTCCGGTTTTAAGGTTCTTAGGTGTTCCATGATAGCGAATCTTTGGGCGTCCATGCGCATCTAGATCTTTAGAGCGGGCAAACATTTCTTTAAAGGCCTCGCTGTTCATCTGGTCACGAAGCCATTGAGGGAAATCTGGATGGTCGTAGTCAGGAAGAGCTTGCGAAACAAAAGCTTCTGCACCAATGCCCTTGTCAGCTTGAGTAGCTTTGTGCGTAGGAATGATCGCGTAGTTAGGCTTGGGGAAAAGATCTTTGCCGAGGGACGCAACTGGACTGGGCACCTTACCTTCTAACTGATGCTTCCGCTTAATTAAATCAGCGCGTCGAGCGGTTAGAGTTTGAAGAAGCTTATCGTTTTCAACGGGATCTTTAGGGCCGTATTTCATTACGGTCTTTGCTAACTCGTGTGGAGTGATTGCTTCAACCTTGCCAATAGAAGCAATCAGATCCTGGTCAGTCATCTTACCAAAAAGCTTAGAAGCTTGTGGGGCTTTAATTGGATCGCGAAGAGTGTTAAACTCATGAACGATCTGTCCAAAGGGTTTCGTGCCGCCTTGAGCACGATACATCATTGACCCTCCTAGGTCAAGACGGAAAGCCGCCCCGTTAGAATCGGTATGGATGTTGTCCATGTTCATGCCAGCTACATCCCAATTGGATAACCAAGCATCAACAGCAAAGTTTTCCTTAATCCCAGGAGTATTAGATTTTGCGCCTGGAACAATTCCGTGCTCAATAAGAGAAGCTACAGAAGACTTTCCGTTGTGCGTTACCTCGTGGGTTCGAGCAATTGGAGTTCCGGCAAGGTCATACAAGTGCCCAGCAAGGAGTTCGTTGTTAGTATGGGCTTCTGATTGAGGGGTCTTGACATAGTATTCTTTGCCATCTGGAGTTGTGTAAAAACCACCGACGTTAGAACCTTTCTGATCTCCAGTCTTAACCCAGTTGTCAGTATTCTTTTCGTTAAAAGCGGCCTTGGCAAGTTGACGATCTTTAGCTTTTAGCTTGTCCGATTGCACGCTAAGATTTTTAATCTTTGTTTCAGCGATAAGCATTTTTCCGTAGTAGAAACGCGCAGCTTGAATCTTAGCTTTTCGCTCTGTTCCAGAAAGTTTTTTAGCCTCTTCCATAGCATTTTTATACTTAAAGAGGTTGCCAGTAATGTCTTTATGAATGTCACCGGCATTCAATTTAAAAACTTGCGGCAAGCTCTTATAAACACCCATCGCATCGTTAGCAATCTTGTCAGCAACTTTTACATTGTCATTCCCAATTGAGGTTGCATAAGGCTTCCTGCCTTCCTCAGTCGAAGGTGTTGCGGTAGACAAGCTGCTTGGGGTTACAGTACTCTCAAGCGCAGCCCCGGCTATTGGAGCGGCGGCAACGGCTTGTAGTGCATTTACAATGGCCTCAACATGGGGTTGAGCAGCTTGCGGAGTTGAGACGTTTACTTCCGAGATCACTCGCGAAGGTACGTCGATTGCAACTGGATGTGAGCCCTCAGCAAAGTCGTGCTCACCCGGTTGGGACATTGCGGGCTGAGCCCGCTCAGTCACTTCAGTCGGCAGGGGTCCTTCAGCTCCAACAGGAGGTGTTTCTTTCGCCGGAGAAACCGTTTCCGGTTTGGGAGGTACTTGTTTTTCGGAAGAAATCCGTGGAGCATCCGGCCGAGGTGCTTCAGGGGCTACGCCCTGCGTTCCGCGTCCGGCACCTGCTGGATGCTCAGGAGCGGGAAGCTCAACCAGAGGGTCGTAGGTGTAACGAGGAATGGGTTTAAACTGGGCAGCGTCCTCGGCCGACATTGGACGGTTTGCTTTCCACTTGCCGACAGCTTTGGATAACCGCATAGCGGCGGGAACGACAAAGTTGATGGCAGCGTTTATTAAATCCTCGGCATCGCCAACCCCAAGCACACCACCAGTAATTTTACTTAAACCCTCGGCAGCCGAGTTAACATTTCCGGCAAAGCCTCGAAGAGCTTTTGTTACGTCGGCCTTATCGTATTGCTCACCATAGCCAGCTTTTTCCATTAGGCTATGCACGGGATTCTCAAACCCCCACATAGCTTGTGACATATATTTTTCTGTAGCTTCTTTACGATCTCGCTGTGTGTCCTCATGGGTGCGTCCAGCAGAGGCGGATAAAACACCTTCAAATGATCCCAGCAAACTTGAAACAATACTGCCGCCAATCTGAAGCCCCACATCAGTAACCCCTGCCAGGTTGCCTGCTATGTGATTAGAATCTAAACCAAACACACGCATAGCGTCGTCATAGGCTTGGCCAACCTTTTCGTTAACTCTATTGCGAGTCCACTCAGGAAGCCCGGCTTTAGAAACCTTGCCTTCAGCAATGTTTTTCTTTCCTTTTGTAATTTCTGCACTTGCGGTATCGGCGGCATTAGACTTAAGAAACATTACCGAGTCGGGGCTCTTGCTACGGTCTCGTGCAAATTTGTTTGCTTTTACATCTACATCATCCGTCATGCCGGCTGGAGCTTCCAGCTTAAGTCCTTCCAAAACACTTCCAGAAACTCCGCGAGAAATCTTTTGTTCTCCCGGCTTTGCAGCCGCCACCGGCTTTGCAGCTTCTGGAGGCTTAGCAACTTCCGGAGTTTTTGCCGCTCCCACAATTGGATCATGCTCCCAAGGCTTTGCAGACGAAGCTGCGCTTCCCGATTCGACAATAGGGTCGGATGCCCAAGCAGGTGCAGTAGCCATTAGTCTTGCATCCTTTGACGGCGCTTGCCGGTTGGGTCAATAAAGTACTGCCCCTTCTTTACGGAATCATAGTCGGCATCCGTTTTCATTTGAACAGGCTTTTCAAAAGTTCCAAGTCCGGTTTCCTTTGTGGCTGCCGGAGTAGGCTTTGCCGTTGGTGCTGGCGCTGCTGGTTTGCTTTCCGAAACACCAGCTGCTTTTGCTGGGTCAAAAGAAACTTTTCGCTTCTCCGGAGTGTCACCATAAAAGTGTGTTTCTTTTTGCTGTGTTATTGTAACTTCCATTGCAGGACCGGCCGCATTAAAAGCTAGTTGCACAGCTTGCGCTCGGGTTAGTCCAGGGCGATTACGAAAAAGTTCTTGGGCATTATCCGCAATGATATTTGCCATTGCCGCCGCCCCTCGATCTTTAATTTTCTTTTTGCTGTCCAAAACCTCTGGAAACTTATTTCCAATAAGGTCGGCGGCT
>Ga0208255_100045_pt1 | contig 17579 bp, 17 predicted proteins | sample CryBogCBH06Jun08_FD_184600 | JGI IMG/M metagenome (GOLD analysis project Ga0208255, IMG submission 184600) | Freshwater microbial communities from Crystal Bog, Wisconsin, USA - CBH06Jun08 (SPAdes) | ecosystem: Environmental > Aquatic > Freshwater > Lake | place: Crystal Bog, Wisconsin, USA... | reverse complement strand
AAATTGATTATTACCAAGCATAAAAATTGATTAGTGCGTTTTAATATGAGTTCTATTTCCTCATCCTCCGGTATAATGAGCTCAACTGCCTCTGTCCCTACTACTACTAAGACATCTAAGCGTGTTGCAAAGAAGATTGATGTTTCTGCTCCAGTAGTTGCGGCCCCAGCTCCAGTAGTTGCGGCCCCAGCTCCAGTAGAGGCTGCCCCAGCCAAGAAGCGTGCGACAAAGGCGGTAAAGGCGGAAGTTGCTGTTTCAGCTCCTGTTGAGGCTGCGGCGACCCCTGTTGTCGTTTCCTCAACTCCTGTTGAGGCTGCGGCGACTGCCCCCGTTGTCCCCACCACGACTCTTGATGATGACCTCAAAGCCGTTTCTGGTAACCTAAACTCTCTCCGTGAAACTGCTTCAACTCTACTCGCCCAGATCAAGCGCCTAGAGAAGCGTGTTCATCGTGAGATGAAGGATGCCCGCAAGCGCCGCCGCCGTGTGAAGGTTGATGAGAATGGTGTTGAGGTAAAGCGTGCTCCTTCCATCTTCGAGCGCCCCACACAGGTCACTGCCGAGCTCCTCACCTTCCTCGGCCGCCCCCCTGCCACCCTAATGTCCCGCTCAGAGGTCACAAAGGCCGTTAATGATTATGTCAAGGCCCATGAGCTCAAGAACAAGCATGACATCAAGCCCGATGGTCCTCTCCGTGTTCTCCTTGCTATCGGCGAGGGTGAGCCCCTAACATACTTCAATCTCCAGCGCTACCTCAATCGCCACTACATCAAGGCGGTCCCTGCTGTTGCCCCTGTAGCCACCGCGTAGATTGTAGATACATAAAAAAAAAATGAAAAAAACAAGAAAAAATACTTAAATAAGAATTAATATAAGTAGATAGGGAAAGATTCTTGTATTACAAGTGTCTTTCCCTATTTGGGATAGCTGGAATGGCCGAGTGGTTAAGGCGGAGGATTTAAGACCCTCTACGAAAGTGCGTGAGTTCAATCCTCACTTCCAGCAATTTTTTTTGTGATATGTTATTATCAGAAAAGAAATTCACCAAACAATTTCTAACTCTTTTTCATAATAGCAATGTTGAGTATCCCATTTCACAGATATTGCTTTAATAATAACATTAGAATCTAATGCTTTTTTACAAGCATCTTTATAAATAGGATCTAATTTTGTGATACAGAATTTAGATACATCATTTCGTTGAACAATAAATAATAAAACACATTTATAACTTCTTGATAAATTGGTTAATGATTCTACATGTTTTAAAGCACGTTCTGAAAGAGGTTCTTTTGAAAGTTTTCGTTTTCCAGCAGTTGTACAATATGGAAAGATTGCTATCTTTTCTGTTGGTTCTACATTATTTTTCAAATATTCTTGTACTTCTTTTGAAGTTCCATCAAAATAATCAGCAATTGGAACTGATTTTACTTCAATAATTGTCATCTTTTCATCACATTTGGCGATAAAATCAAAACGACAATCATTAATTGTATTTTCTGGTACAATATTTTTTATATTTGGTAAAACAAGTTGTTTTGATAATAATTTATGTCCTATTTTATTTGCTACTAATGGATGACATCCAATAAGAGTTCCATTTTCTTCTATTAAATATATTTGATGAGTACTCTTTGTTTTTGAATTTTCTTTTTCTAATACCCATACAATAGATCCTTCAACAATATGACCGCTACAACCTAATGGAGCAGAATGACAAATATACTCTTTATCATCAATAAGAATATCCGCTAAATATGGCGATTTAATTTTCTTTGATGGACGAGAAAGAACTTTTGCTTTTACTAAAGATTTTGGTAAAGAATAAAGAGATTCCATGATTACTTATTTTATTAAAAAATATTAATCAATTTTTTTACCATTCAAACTCACATTTTAAAACATCTGTATATAAGAGTTGATGATAAATTACACATCCTAACATCTTTTTATAATCATCTATTCTAGAACTATATAATTCATAGGTTCCATTAAGATTCTTTTCATATGTATCAAAAAACCCTTTAGTAACTTGTAATTCATTTAAAATAAATTCTTTATCATCTTGAGTCCATTGTATATGTCCATATGTTTGATTATATAATTTTATTACTTCACCATTAAACTCTAATATATCTTTAGAATCTTGAATTCCAAATGTAAATTTATATTCAAATCCTGTATTAAAATGTGCATAACGACCCATTCTATAGTATTAAGATGATTCAGTTTTAAACTCAGCAATTACTGGACAGTGATCTGATCCAAAATAATCACTAAGAATATCTGCTTCTTTAATTTCCATAGTACTACTCAAAATATAATCTATACGCCATCCACGATTCTTTGCTCTTGATTGATGAAAATTAGACCAATAACTATATTTGACAACTTCAGGGTTTTTATGACGAAATGTATCAACTAGATCTAGATTCTTAATCGTTTCTTTTAGCGATTTTCTTTCATCGTCCGAGAATCCCGCTGATTTATGATGAACCTTTGGGTTATGGATATCAATATCTTCTAGAGCACAATTCAAGTCTCCGCATACTATAATCGGTTTCTTAAGATTTTGTAGAATAGCTTCAAACATTCTATCCCATTTCAAGCGTTCATCTAGACGAGCGAGTTCATCTTTAGAATTTGGTGTATATACATTGATTACATAATATGTTGGAAATTCTACGATAATCAAACGTCCTTCCTTGTGGATATCATTAGAATCAAATTCTGTAATAACATTTATAGGTTTTTCTTTACAAAGAATTGCTGTGCCAGAATATCCTTTCTTGATTGTTGAGAAATTCGCATAAATATAAGGAAAGAACTTTTTATAACAAGCAAGATCTATATCTCTAGAACATTTAATTTCTTGAAGACAAAGAATATCTGGATTCTGTTCTTCTACTAATTTACAAATAACACTATCATCTATATGACAACCTTTCTGACCAGATTTTGATTTAGTCGCCATAGAGCGAATGCCATTCACGTTGAAACTAATAATCTTCATTTTTTTAATACAAATATGTATGGAAATAAAAATCAATTTTTTATATAATAAAAAATTATGAGAATTCTAAAAGAATAATTTCAATTTTTTTAATAGAAAGATACAAAATGTATGAATATATATATTTAATAATTATTTTACTAATTATATTTATTTCTAATTATGCGGTTCTAAAACTCGGCTCAGAATATTATAATAATTCTGAACCAATAGAATTATTTGATATCTTTCATTCTATTCTTCCCGATTTACATGCTTATCATACAATTGTAGATATTATTGGATTGGTATTACTTATATCATTATTCTTTGTTTCAAATACTACTATAACAACAGAATTTCTAGCAAAATTCACAATTATTATGTTTATTCGTGCTTTTACAACAATATCAACTATACTTCCAAAACATAGTATATGTGATGAAACTATAACTACTCATTCTCTATTACTAGGTGGTTGTTATGATAAAATATTTAGTGGTCATACTTCTTTTACTCTACTATTAACTCTTTTATATTATAGAGAACATATTATTAATTTACCACTACTAATTGGAATTAATGCGACAAATATTCTTGCTATTTTAGCAACACGTTCTCATTATACTGTTGATGTTCTTCTTGCTATTTTTGTAACAACTACTATATATAGTATTCAAATATAATCTTCAAGATTTTCTAAATCATTTGTTAAATCTAGAATTCGTTGTATTCTTTTTGGATGCATAGATTCCATAATAATTTGTTCTTTTAATGGATTACTAAGACTTGTTCGTTGATCTCGTATAAATTCTTCTATTACTCCTAACTCGTATTTATTTTTATATTTTTTATAAATACTATTATCTGTAAAATAACTGTAATTTAAAAAAAATGGAGTTTCCTTTTCAGAAAAAATTATTTCACATAGAGAACATCTATCCATATTTTCTCCACTTTCAATTCTTTGAAAACAAGAAGTACATAAAAAATAGTTACTTAAACTATGTTCTTCATTTGGTAATAGATATCCTAATAATCTATATCGTATAATTCGTGAATAATATATACTAGATTCTCTTCTAAATTCATTTTCTTGAATTTCTATTAAATCTAAATTATCATATTTTCCTAAATTCTTATGTTTAATGCATTGTAAATAAAAATCAATATTTGATTCTTCTATTACTAGTGTTTCATCTGACCAAGTAACCATCTAATCTATCTTTATGTTCTGGTTTTAAATATACATATATTGATTTATTTGGATAATATCGTTTTTTTGTTTCTTGAATATCTTTATACTCAAATTCATAAAATATTGATGGATATTTTTCATTCATATTTAAAATAGAACCATAATGACGAATTAAACTCATCACATACGATACATTATCAGTATCAATATATTTTACATTATCAATTCCACATAAAATTGCTACTTCCTTAAATTGTTCTATATTAATTTCTTCTTTGTCTAATATTTCTTTTAAATTAATTTGATTAAGACTATTATTTGTAGGAATCAATAATGTTTCTATACCTGCTACAAGATAATCCATATCATTTGATAATACAGCATCAATATAATTATTATAATACATATCAATTAATAAAGAATCTGCTTCTTGAATACTCTTTACAAATATATAATTATGATTATATAGTTCTTGTTTGAATGCTTGTTTAATATCATATGTTAAATACCAATTATCTTTTGATAATTGATCTATTCGATTTTTAATTAAAATAATAGTTTCTGAATTTAATTCATTATATAATGATTCTTTTAATAGATTAATACGAATATTTGCTGACTCTTTATTATTTTTTCGTATTTCTAATTCTTTTTCTTTATATTTGGGAGCCTTGCCATCAAATACAAAGATAATTTTATTTTTATTTAATTTAAATTGTTCTAAGAATTTAAATATTTTATCAAAATCTCCATAAAATTTATATAAAAGAGAAGAAGCATCTATTCCTATTCGTTTATTATGAATATCTGGAGATTTTAGAAAAGGCTTACAATAATGAAATAAACCACGAACACCCATTTTTTAATATATATCATTATATTCTTTATAAAATCAATTTTATAAATTTATTAATTTATTAATTTATTAATTTATTCTAAATAATTATCAAGTTCTACAGAAGTGAATCTTGATGATTTTATATGTTTTGATGTATAGTTTGTATCTAATTGAATGCCTAAATTATCTAATACTGGTGTTCGCATGATTGTATATCTTGAAGCATATTCATGATTTTTATAAAAATTTAAAAGAGTATTATTAAGATCTTGTATATGATGATCTTGTTGTAACCAGAGTTTATTTGCAAGAAATATATCTCCTTTTGATAATAATGCTACTAAAAATAATTCAGCCCATGTTTCTGTTAATGCTTCTCTTTGTTCAACTGGTTTGCTAAAATCATCAGTACATGCCGCATGAAGTAATTCATGTATTAATACTCTCGTTATTTCTTCATATCTATAAATAACAACACAATCTGATTTACATGGATATGTATATCCTCCATTTACATATTCTGGACCAATTGCTATATCTTCATTTGGAAGAATTCTTTGTTGTTTTGAAGAATATATATATATAGTAGCATGTGACATGCCAAACCATTGAAATATTCTAGCCCATGTTTTCCATGGATAAAATTCATGAATATTCTCACTTAATATAACAATACGAAAATTCTTTGTTTTTTTAACAATCGATTGTACTGTTTTATTTCCTTTTACAAAATTATCATATATATTTTTTTTAAGATGTAATTTATCAAATGGTGATTCTTCCGATGATTCTTTTTTTAGAATTTCAATATCTTTATTTGTTATAATATCATCATTCCATTTATATTCTTTTTTTTTATATATTTCTTTAACCTCTTTACATAATGTATGTAAAACTAGGTTACTCATCTATTATAGCATTTCGAAGATTTATAAAGAGGTTTTCCCAAACAATAGGAATACGATAACTCGGAAGTGTTAATCCACCACCCGTCGCTTGACAATTGGCAAGAACTTTTAATAAACGATATCGCTGCTTTTCATTTAATTCACTCATTGTAATAATTACATCTAACAAAAAATGAACGCACTCTACCCATCTTAAATTTCTCATTAATATTTCATATACAAACTTTTTAATTTCAGATACATCTTTTAATGTTGGATATTTATTTACTAACCAAATTTTTAATTTATTCCGAAAAACATCTTCCCAATTATATAGTGCTGAATCTTGTATCTTTTTATATAATTCAAAATTGTTATCTTCTCCTTGTGTTGGAATCTCTATAAACCAATCATGAATTCTATGAGGTACTGGAAGTTCTGATGTAATCCATAATGAAAGATCTCCATCATTTTGTTCTAATACACTTTGAATAATAAGAATAGATTCACTTGATAAAAGATGAGCGTGATATAATATAATAATACGATTTCCTCGTTTTTCTCCTCCTAATACATGACTCCCTTTTCCATAATTTGTTAAAACTGGTCGTAATATGTTCTTGTCTTGCATTGACATACGTGCTATATCAAATCCAATATGAACTAACGAACTTTCATATTCAATCGTATGATTATCTATTTTTTCATCTTCTTCTCCTTTCGCAACTGTAGAAGCATTTCCAGATTCATAGGATAACGTTTTTATTTGAATATTAAATGGAATTTCACGAGATTTCGCAATCTGCTTCAATCTCTCCATTAATTTTGTTCTTTTTCCAGTCCCTGCCATTCCTCTCCAACAAAGACATAATGAATCCATTGTTGCTTCTTAAATATCATCTCAGTAATGGTTTAAATGTGCTTTCTTTTAAGAATATAATAATTCTTGAAAAAAAACGGAGTGTGGTGGGTTCGAACCACCGACTTTAGTGTTGGACTTAATAATAAACAGCACTACGCTCTTTATAGATTATTAATTTACCTACTGAGCTAAAACTCCTATGGGATATCTCCCATAATTTACTATAATAATTGTTCTTTAAACCTCTAATTTTAAATAATTATGAAAAATAATTTCTTTATGTTGAACAGTTCCATTCATAAATGTCCACCATTGATGGACACCCATAGGATCTAGATAAAAACATGATTCACATACATATTTCATACCATCTAAATAATCTGGAACTTTATATTTTAATTCTTTAGCATTTTCACAAATAAAACAATCTTCTGAAGATATATCTTTTTTAAAATTTTTACATATATCTATCATTGTACTCTTTTTACGATAACTCATTCCTCCACCAGCACAATCATAATTCCAACTAAAAGGAGCAGCAACATAATCATAATCAAACATAGATTCATCTATAGATTTTCTTAAATATGTATCTGTTTGAACAATAAATAAATGTTCATATGGAAGACTTTCATAAAATTCTTTAGATTTTAATAATGAATTATATTCATTTCTTGCTGTATCTCTATGTGGACTCCCTTCAAATAATTGTAGAAGATTTACATTATTAGAATTATTCCCACAAATTGTTTTCAAATAACTATAATTTATATCAGAACATACTATTACTATTGACCAGTCTCTAGCAAAATAAAACATATTTCTCAAAATAAATGCTAAATTTTCATGAATTCTTCGTTCTACTAAAACAATTGCTTTATTAGTATTTTTTTTAATTTTATTTTCATTCCAGAATTTATCAAAAATATTATAATATTTAACTTTTAGTATATCATAAATAAGAGGTTCTAACTTTATTCTTTTTTCATGAATTAATTCTGGATTATTTTCTTTTATATATTCACCAAATATTTCTATTGTTTCTATAGAATCCATTTAACTATCTAAATAAAAGAAACGTAGAATATATAGCAAGTTTTACGATGGAGTGGGCAATCCCATTACAAAAATTCGAAGTTGGAAAAGTTCAAATTGGAGATATTCAACATAGCGATAAATCAATTATTCCTTTAGCATATTTTGATGGTCAAAATATATTTTCTAATCTAAATATATTTTTACCTAAATTAAAAGTTCAAGAATTTGATGGCACAACTGGAAGATTTATTATTTCTCTAAAAGAAAATCTACAAGTTGAAACAAAATTACATGCTCTTCAAATCACTTTATTAGGTGCTGTTTTTCTTCATCAAAAATATTGGTTTCCTAATAATATATATCCATATGATATTCTTCAACAATATTTTAAACCAATTGTAGAAAATGGATTTTTACATTTATATTTTCCAATTCAAAATAATATTAAAATATTTAAAAATAAAATTTGGTATGATAAATTTCAACCGGGACTTATATTACCCAATGATACTGTTAGAGTAATGTTTCGCTTACAAGGAATTTGTTTTCACAAGAATACATATAATAATTCATGGACTGGTAAATTTAGACTTCAACATAAAATTTGTGCTATTCTAGTAAATTAATCTATGATGTTTGCTGTAATGTAGCAAATGAAACTGATAATAGAGATAATAATAATGAAATATGTAATACAACTAATACATAAGGTTGAAACATTGTTGGATCTGATTTTACAAAATATACACTTAATCCTGCTAAAACAGTAACTAAAACACTTGTTACAATAAACATTGTATTAAAATTATTAAGTATTGTCTTATATGCGTCTGAATTAATATTATTTAATACAACGCCGTATAAAGTTCCAAAAAGTGATATTGCTATTGCAATACCTCCAACTAATAAACCGGATTTCCAAAATGGACTCATCTAGTATATCTTCCTAATTTATTTACAATCTCCATAACTCTTTCATGCCCTACTAATTGAATTGAAGATACATGGAATAATACATATACAAAAAATAATAATAATACGAATATACATATAGGAACTATATAATACCAAAATATAGAATTATCAACTTTCTTTTCTTGTTGAGATCCCATTCTAACTTACTACTAGATGAGAAATAGTAAAACACATAAAAAAAAGAAACATAATCTAAAAACACCTCCTTTTCCAGGACCAGAACAATGTCATCCTAGAGTTGGTACTAAAACACCAAATGATGGATGTATTCCTCATGATATACTTCAAGAAGTAGCACAGCAATTAAATCTTTCAAATACTAATATCCGTAAGGCTATTGAAGAAAAATTAAATGTCAAATCTAAAAATGAATATACTTTTGTAAAAGCATTGCCTTTTGATGATTTGAAAAAAAATCAAATTATAAAAGAATATTTACGACCAAAACAACCTGATGATTGGAAAAATGATAATGATAAATGGTTAAATAGTTTAGATATAGAACATGTTATGAATCAATATGAAGAAGCATATCCTAATTTTGAATTCATGGGACCATATCCTATTGATTTTGCAGCACCCGATCCATATAATAAAAATGGTGAAGCAAAATGTTTAATTCAAGAAATGTGTGAAATTAAAACAACAGTTGCTTTAGAAAATGGAACACAATATATTGGAATTATTTATAATCTAGATCCTCATTTTAAATCTGGTAGCCATTGGGTTGCTGTATTTATTGATTTAGTGAAACACAAAACATATTATTTTGATTCTTATGGAATGGAAGCACCTTCTCAAATTCAAAAATTTATGAAATGGTTAACTACACAAGATTCTCAAATGAAACTATTTTATAATGGACGGCGATTTCAATATAAAAATTCAGAATGTGGAATGTATAGCATGTATTTTATTATACGTATGCTCATGGGTGATGATTTTAAAAAATTTAGTCGTGTCGCACCTCCGGATTCATTCATGCTTGATTTACGTGATTGGTTGTTTTCAACATAAAGAAATTCTTCTAATGTTTTCATAATAGATAGATGGCTTCTAGTGATTTTTTTTCTCAAAAAAATGAATTAATGTTAAATCGTCTTGTTGCTGGAAAATTTCAAGAAAAAACAGTTTTAAATGATAAACAAAAAAATCGTTTAGGCAAAACAGTCCATCATTATATGGAAGAAGTTGGAGAAAAAAATCCCGCTGATAATTTGGTTGTTAAAAATAAAGAAGTTTTATCATTAGTTATTTCAGATTTTACTTCATATTTAGCACGTCAAAATATATCATCATCTAGTGATATTGATACTCGTATCAATCAAAATAATCAAAATAATCAAGGGAATATAGGTACTATAACAAATATACCTAATTTAGCAATACGTGATGATGTAAGTAGTAGGTTCAGTAGTTTGCAAAATGAAAGAAATAATGGAGAGCAAAAGACACTCGCACCTCCAGCACCAGATTTTAGAATTCCTTTAGAAGATAGTAATGATATATCATCTTTACAATTATTTGAAATGGCTAAGAAAAATAGAGAAGCTGAAGCAAAACGTGTTGAAAAAGAATCAAATGAATCTAGTACATCAAATGAATTCTCTGGTACTTTCTTAAAAGATCTTATACAACAACAAGGAAGTGGTATTGCTACAGCAAATCCCACAATTGCTAGAGCAGAAGCCATTCGCATAAAACCTGCTCTACCTCAAAATGTTATTATTCCTCAAGATGAAATTCTCTCTTATAAAGAAAATGAATATAATTTAGTTATATATTCTGCTGATAGAGATTGGTATAACAATCAAAGAGAAAATCGCTATAATTTTTCTGTTACTTTTAATCCAGCCAATAATAGCCAAGGATTTAAATACTCTCCTTCTGCTAATATGCGATTCCATAATATTACTCGTATCGAAATGGTAAAAGCACTTGTCCCATATGAACAACTTGATTTAGCAATTATAAATACTGGAACTAATACTAGCCCAGTATATGATACTACTACTAAAAATAATGCTCTTGCTTACCCTGGTATTATAATAAATGTTGAAGAACTTGATTCTAATGTATTTGGAACGGATGATACTCTTGATAGAGCATTTGCTTCTTTACAATATGATGCTCAATGGTCCGCTGATACTAGTGCATTAAATCCTAGTTATTTAGCTATGATTCCTAAATTCTTAAAATGCCAACGTATTTATTATCCTACACCTCTTGCTACTCTAACAAAGATGACTATTCAATTACAATTACCTAATGGTAATTCTATAAATAATAGTTTAGATACTCTTAATGTTAGCAATATCTTTTCATCTCTTTCTCCTCCTACTGGTTTTACTTCAGCATCTGTATATATAGGCACTGGTGTAAAAGATACTAATAATAATTCTATATATTTCATTTTACAAACATCTACATATTTCAGTCGTTATCTATTTTCTAAAGGTGATAGAATTGCTATACAAGGAATTAATTTATCTTTAATTAGTGATAATGTTGGAACAAAAGATGATTGGGCTTCTTATTTACAAAGTTCTAATGGGTTTCTTATTATTGGTACTGGCTATACAAACGGAACAGCTTATACAGATGGTCCAAACTCCGTTGGATACTGTAATTTTATTGTAATAGAATCTCGTTTCAATGACCCTACTACAGGCTCTACAACTATTATGCCTTTTGGTGGTTCTAATGCTTCTAGTCAGAGCTTAGAATCTGCGATTAATAGCGTAATTTTTACTGGAACAAGAATTATTAATCTTTCTAAACAAGTTCAACTAACATTCCGAGTAATTACTCGTGATATGGATTCTGCTACAAGAATTCGTCCCAATAATGCTTAAATAGAAGAACCATAGAATAAATAATGGTTTGTTCTTTTCCATCTGATATTGATAAAGTATATGTAATTTGTCATAGCGAAAAAGAAAAATCTCGCTATGAAAGATTGGTTCAACATTTTAAAGATGTTGCTATACCTGAAGAAAAAATTATTTATATGGCTCCCATGTGGAGTGATGAATTAACAAATGATTTTATTTTTAAAGTATATGATCCATTTTTACCACGTCAATGTCCCGGACTAACATTTAAAGGTCGTGGATTATCAAAAGGAGAAATATCTCTTGGAGTGAATTTTTATTCTTGTGTAAAACATGCGGTTGAAAATAAATTCCAAAAAATAATTGTTTTAGAATCTGATATTTATTTACGAAACGATTTTGTTTCATGCTTGAATGATTTACTAGAAGATTTAAAAAAAGATAATTCTTGGGATTATGTGAGTTTAGGCGAAGGAGTTGGAACACGCCCACCAGAAGCACCAAAATCATATTATTCTAAAACTAAAGCATATAAACCTCCTCATCAATTTGTGTATCGATGTACTGATTCTATGATGTTCCAACTTGGATTCTTAGAAAAATTAGTTCATACATTCATTCCGTTTCGTGAAATTATTGATTGGGAAATGAATTATCAAAATATTATTCATAATGGAATTGCTTTGTGGGCAGATCCTCCACTGGCAGAACAAGGAACATGTTATTGTAGAGAAATTACTTCTCTACCAGCATAGAATTTCATCTGTATTAATAGGATGGTAAATTATACAAGAAAAAAAAATCAAAGAAGCAAAAGAGGAGGTAAATATATTGCTGAAGGCACTTACGGATGTGTATTTGGGGAACCACCACTAAAATGTAAAGATGAAGATTCTAGAAAATCTGGATCTGTTGTTTCAAAATTAATGAATTATGACGATGCTAAAGCTGAATTTGAAGAATCTGCTAAATGGAGAGAAATTGATAAAATACAAACATTTTCTTTATCTGCTACTAAAATGTGTGAAGTTGATGAAACAAATATTAAACCATCCAATAATCTTGGTGAATGTGGCGTTAAATATAAAGGCACTAGATATTTAGTCTTATATAAAAATGGTGGAAAAGATTTATATAAATTAAAACCTTTATCAGATAATTATGAAAAAATATTCTCTGGATTTCAAAATCTATTTGATGGACTTGTAATAGCACATTCTAAAAATTTAGTCCATACTGATATTAAACCTCCAAATATATTATCTGGTGAAAAAGAAATAAAGTTACGTTTTATTGATTTTGGATTGAGTTTTGAAATAAAAAATTTAAAATATATTAATTCAGTATATACTGATAATACAACATTTTATCCTTATTGGCCTTTTGAATTAGGATGTTTTGATGAAAAAGGAGATTTAAAATCTGAAAATACTCTTAGAAGAAGATTTCTTTCATTTAATACAAGATTTTCTGGAGAATATGTTCATTGTGGTTTAACTAAATTTCAAATACCTTTTGAAACAATCGATGATATATATCTAAAAACTGATTTTAAAGATTTTAAAACCGTTTTTGAAAAAGTAGATGTTTTTTCTATGGGAATAACACTTATTGACTTATTAAAAAATTATTTTCATCATTATCCATTTCAACATACAGATGGAAAAAATTATTTATTTTATTATAATCCTAGAATAGATACTTATTCACGATTTGAAACTTTAGCATCTAAAAAATGGTTAAGCGATAAACAGCTAGAATATCAACAATATTTATTAAAAAATGTTACACAACCTTTGATAGATTTTATAAATCACTGTGTTGATTATAATCCAAATACTCGTTATAATGCTGTACAAGCAGCTGACGAGTATAAAAAGTTATTACCTATTTTTAAAGAACATTTAAAACAAAATGAAATTCGTAAAGGCTTGGCTGGATTAGAAATATTAAATGAAAAAAATGATTTGCCTATTATCCCTACTCCAGTGAAAGAACCAGAGCCTGTTCCTAAAGAACCTACATCTACACATAAAGCAAATAATAGAGCAGCAGAAGAATGGGATGATGAAAAAGAAGAAAAAGAAGAAATAGAAGATGAAGAAGCACCAGTTCCACTCGCAGCACCAATGCCACTCGCAGCACCAATGCAACTCGCAGCACCAGTTCCACTCGCACTAACACTCAAAGCAAAACGGAAATATACAAGAAAAGTAAAAAATATTACTATTGTTCCAAAAACTGCTCAAGAATTATTAAATATTTTAAATGTGGCGCCATATTATATAAATGAAGATGATAAATTAGTAAAAATAGCTCGTTCTCTTGGATCAAGAAAAAATTTTACTGGAAAAACTAAAAATTATGTATATAAAGATATTTTAGAGAAAGCAAAGGCTAGAAATATAACATTTAATTAAATATTATTGGTAAAGATGGTTTTCCATCCTTGCTTCCCATTTTTCCAATAACAGTTGTTAAATCATCCGCATCATAGACTATAAAACTTTCTTTATCTACATCAGCTTCTGCTGCATATCTTTTTCCCTTATAAGAAAAATATCGTATCTTTTTTTGTTCTGTCTTTTCTGTTATTTGAAACATAGATGCGGATTCCCGTATATCTGTTTGAATATCTGGATGATATAAGAAATCTCCTATTTTTCCTTTTAAAGATAAACATTGAAATGTTCCATCTTTATTTTCAGCAAAATTTAATTCACAATCAATAGCACTAGATTTCATTACTGTTTCTAATTCATCGATTACTTTTTTCTTTTGCTGACTAATTAAATATAAATATTCATCTGATGTTACCACATATTGTGACTGACCTTCTGATATTGGTAAGTTATATTCAATAGCCTCTTTACGATTCATAGAATCATTAATAAATATTGTTTCATCTATTTTCATAGGACCTATTTTAGATTCTTGTGCTTCTTTACCAAATACTGATACATATGTATAAATAGAAACATTTTGATCTTTCTTTGGTAAATCCAAATGACTTCCTATACGAATTGCTCTTCCTTTGACTTGTTTCAAACGAACATCATTCCAATATGGTTCCATAATATGAACTGCTCGCACATTTTTTAATGATAATCCTTCTGCTCCAGCACTTGTAATACAGAATACACGACATATTTGACCTCGTTTATTATTATTATCCTCAAATCCAGATTCTAATAATACTTTTGATAAACTTTCTGGTAATTCGTTAAAACGAGCATTGAATACATCTAATGCTAATCTACGAATATCTTCTTTTTCTGCTCCAGAAAATGTTATATAACGAGGTTGTAAAGAGCCTTTTCTAAGAGATTCTTCTGTTAATTTAGAAAATTTTGGCCCAGTAGGACTTGATACAATCTCAATAGGAGCATATCCGTTTATATCCATCACTATACGAAATATTCCAATTCCTTCCATATCTAAAAACTGAGAATAGACTAAACTTGATCCTGGTGTGTTTTGAATATTTTGGAGAATTGCCGCATATTTTGGAGAAAGAATACGCAATCCTTCTGGATTATCTAAACGAAGATTATCACTTGCAAATTCTACTAAACATTTCTTTGCTCTTAGAATAGCATCTTTATATAACTCTCCTTTCTTCTGACCAGCCTTACAGTCACTTTGTTTTTGTAGTTTTAATTGTTGTATTGATTCTTTTAGTGTTGGTTTTACAGTTTTTAACTTTGTTTGTGTAGGTTGTATTGTTTGTATAACTCTTTTAAATATTTCTTCTACGTCATTTATATGAGGATTTTCATGTTTCTTTAAAACGAAATGATAATTATCTAAATTACATATTGTATAATAATCTTCTTCATTAGGGCTTGAACCAAATTTTTCAATCACTCTAACTTCTCTTTTATCTTCTTCATCTTTTGGATTATGTTGTATAAGTTTGAATGGAACTAATAGAATTCTTGAAAGTATTTCTAAATCTGTATCAGATCCCCATGCTTTTGGTACTATAATATATTTAGCATATTCTGATAAAGTCATTATTTTATTATTAATATCTGTAATTTTTTTTGGAATTGAATATTCTTTACGAAATTCTTCATCATTATTTGCTTTTAAATATATTTGTGCTAGATTTTTACGTAATACTTTTGATAGTTTTGATACTGGTGTAAAATCATTCGTATCACGTATATCAATTGGATTATATACTTGTGCTATTGAATCAAATAAACAATCACCATTCGCAGTATTTTCTAAATATTCTTCAGGATTTTTACAATCAACAACTGCTCCTCCTTTTTGTTCTAGTTCTTGTTTTTCTTCTAGATATTCATCTTCATTATCTTCTTCATCATCGATTATTTCTCCTTCTCCTTCTCCTTCTGGAAACTCTGGAAAATCTTCCATTTCTTCTGGAGCATCTGTTAATAGATCTGGAGATGTATCTATGAAATCTTTTGTATCTGGTGCTTCTACATCAATATCAGATATATTTGATGGCCTTGGTCTTGTAACTGATGGTGGAAAAGAAAAATCACATATTTGTCGTGATGCCATGCGATAACTTGTAGAATTTTTCATATCACTTATATTTTCAATCTCTGCCCATATATCAACTTTTGCTTGTTTCTTTTGTTTTTGTGTAGTAATTTCTTGTGATCGTTCTAAACTATACATCTTTTGTTGATATTCTGACATTGGAACTCTTACAATAGTATCACTTAATACTTTGGGCATAAGATCTTGTCTTGATCCCTTATAATATGATATTAATCCTGATAAACGTTTGAGTAATACTGCTTTATTTGCTATATCTGTTTTATTTTCAGTTAAAAATATACTTCTAAAATCTTCTCCAAAAATTGGTAATAATGGTAATGCTTTTAATACTGGATCTAATGAAAATTTAAATCCTTTCGATTCAAATACTTTTATTAAATCTAATAATATTTCTTGTTTTGTTAGAACAGCCTCTCCTTCTGGAATTCTTTCAACTCCTACATCATTTGAAATTTTACGAATACCATCTGGTAATAATGATGTAATAATACGAATTCCTTGACCCGCACGATCAGCCTCTACTCTCACAAAATCATTATAATTATAATCTAATAATATATTTTCAATACGTTTTTGAATTTCATCACCCGTAACAGATATTATTCCTTCAATCACTGGTATATAGCCATGTAATACATTTGATAATATACCTAATTCTTCTGGAAAATTTATAAGAGGTGTTCCAGATAATCCTATTATTTTTGAATTTGTTGCTGATAATAAAAGTCTATAAAATAAATACCCTCTTTTATAATTTCTGCTTGTAGAACACAATGATGGTTTCCATTTATCTGCCCCTATTGTTTCTACTACAATCTTACGTCTTCCTGTTTTTGGACTAGTTACATATGGTTCTATTTTACCCGTCATTAAACGAACTAAATTATGTATTTCATCAATAACAATAACAGCATTGTCAAAATATGTAGAATTCGCACAAGCAATTTCTTTTAATTTATTTGCTGATATACCATTGTAATTTATAAAATGAATACGACCTGTAGGATTTGTTTTGACATCATATACTAATATTGATATAATTTGCTTACGAATTTCAGTTTGATCATCAGAAGATAAGGCATTATAATTAGGCTCTGTTTGAGAGAAATCTGGAATCCAAATATGTTTTGCCGTTTTTAAATGTGTGGGAGAAATATTTAAAACTTCTGTAGCAAATAATTGATGTGCTGGATCATCTTTATTGAGCGACACCCAATAATTTTGAAGACGAAAATGACGAAATCCACAAAATGTTATTTCTTTCAAAAAATTCTTTCGTAGAGAAAATGGTGTCATTACTATAATTTTTTTATGAGCTGTTGAAAAAAGAGCTTCTGAAGCAGCAATCGCAGAACATGTTTTACCAGATCCCAAACCATGATATACTAATATTCCATGATATGGTGAAGCATTTCT
>Ga0208255_100044_pt1 | contig 17888 bp, 18 predicted proteins | sample CryBogCBH06Jun08_FD_184600 | JGI IMG/M metagenome (GOLD analysis project Ga0208255, IMG submission 184600) | Freshwater microbial communities from Crystal Bog, Wisconsin, USA - CBH06Jun08 (SPAdes) | ecosystem: Environmental > Aquatic > Freshwater > Lake | place: Crystal Bog, Wisconsin, USA... | reverse complement strand
TCTTTATTTATTTTTTACTAAATAGAAATGAACAAAGACAAAGGTAAAAACAAAAACAAAAACAAAAACAAAAACAAAAACAAAAACAAAAACAAAGCATCGAAAAAACTTCTAAAAGATTTTTGTGGATGTATTAAGAAAGTACGTAGTTATATTAAACCTATCAAAGGAACAAAAGAATCTGCTTCTATCGCAATATGTACGAAAAGTGTATTACAAACAAAAGGAAAAACTCTCCGAAAGTTCTCATGCCGAAAAGGAAAACTTTTCACTCAAAAGAAGAAAAAGAATTAATTAGGAGAATTTAAAAATGGAATGACTGCTCCTTCTGTACCAGTCACTAAACAATTTCCTTCCTTACATGTCTTCCCTGGTATTCTATATAACCAATTTTGGTAAGAATCTTGATCATTAGGAACTGTTGTAGAAGGAGTTGTGTAAAATTGTCTCTGACTTTGACTACGGTTAAATACATCCGTAGGATCATTTACAAATTGTGTATGAAAGAAATCATCTAATTGTATATTGACAGATGGATCTAATACTGAAGCAGCAGGGGCTTTCGTTGGATTATACTTTATCTCATCAACTAAAACATTCATAAAAGGATTTTTTGCACTAGGATATGTTACAGAAGATCCTATAACTTCTTCAAGAATACCATCCGGGAGTGATAATTGTGTAGTATTTGTAATATTTTGATATGTTTCTACTTCTTTTTTATCATTTGTAGTATAATATATCATAAAAAGTAAAATAATAAGTAATATAATTAATATAATATTTAATACTTCCATCTACTTTGGCTCTACACTCAATTCTTATTCTTTTTATTTTTAGCATCTAACTTTTTCTTCAAACGTTCTCTTACTAAATTTAAGCGAGCACTTCCTTCATTTCCAGATTTCTTAGCAAAATCCATATCTCCAAAATCAAAAGCACCTTTGAATCCTTCTAAAATTTCTACAAATGCCGGATTATTCTGAAATTCTTGTATTAATTCTTCTGCTTCTTTTGCGAGTTCTTGTGGTTTAATTTGCCCAGATTGAATTTTTGCTTGTAGTTTCTTTCCAATTCGTTTTAAAGCATTTTGAATTAAATTGGGATTTTTACTAGCAACAACCATTAAAATTTCAAAAGCACGAGATGGATCTTTTTCACATGCCGCAACATCTTCTGGAGAAAATCCAAAATCTTCGGGATTAAATTCTTTCACTAAATCTTCTGCTAATTTGGCAATCTGCCCTTTTAAAAACTTTTCCGGTAATGGAGGAAGATTTTCTCCATTCTTTCCAAATAAATCAAAAAAACGAGAAGACATTTTATTAAAATCTACATTCTCCATCTTTGATCTCCATTCACGCATCATAGAATCAACCCATTCTTGAGTTATACCTTCTACATCACCCGTTGTATAAATTACACATAAATCAAGAATTGAATTATATTCTTGAATCGCTTTTATTGTATTTTGTGATAAAGAATCCCAAATACTTTTTGGAATTACTACACCTGGCAATACAATAAGAGGATTCTCTTTACGATTCTTTAATACTGTTGATTGGTATTTTGTCATTCTTTCAGATTCAGGAATCATTTTAGCAGCCGTAATATCATCATTCAATTCTGGACAAGTTCCTAGCAGATCTACACAGAATTCATCATATTTTGTTTGGAAGGTCTCGTCCATTTCTTTTTTGGAAATAAGGTTTTTCTTTAGGTTTTACTACACATTTGCTTTTTGACAAAGAATACATAAAACTTTTAAATATTTCCAAATATTACTTTTATTTGTATCAGAAAGATTATCCCAGTGCTTATCAAAAATAGAAAGTGCTGGTGAAATGTCATTAAATTCATTCTCAATCTTCATACGAGCATATTCAACAATATATTGTGAATCTTCACGATTGATTGGCTCATGTAAAGGAAGATAAATATGATTATAAAACATATCAACAATTGTTCTTGGAGAACTTTTTGCTGCTAATTCTAAAAACATTATTGTACTTTTAATATCACGTTCCTCCGGAAAGATAAAAGATAAATCCTCAAAAAATTTAATTAATTGTGTATTAAATACTTTTAGAAAACTTGACATTTTTACTATATTTATAGTATTTATTCATCTTTATATGGGAACTCAGACAGGTCTTTTTACATTTGGCATTCCATTCTCTCGAGAACGTTGATATTCTTCCATTTGTTTATCAAACATTTCTTCTTTTTTAGATCGAGTACGTCCTTGTTCGCTCTTACCGGGATAAAAGTCTTGAGATGATTTATCTCCTTTCGCATTTGCTCCACCTAGAAATTCAAATGCTCCAGGAATTGTAGAACCTCCATTTCCTTGAACACTAGTATCCGAATCATTAAAACTATATCCTACTCCTTTTGCAAAACTTACATTTTCAGCCATACTCCATCCATCAATCTCAGAATTTGTTTCTTGATTGCTATTTGATGTTTGAGTCATCATTTTCTTTTCATATAACCAATTCATTACTTCTCCATCTGTTCGTGGTTCCCCTTCACCTTGAATTACAAGAGTAGGAACTTTCTTTAACCATTTTGGTAATGCTTGTTGTAATGGTGGATCAACAGATATAAATTGAAAATCCTTTTTATAAGGAGTTTGAGATAATTCCATAATAAAAGCTTTTGACCAAGAACATTTATTTGAATAAAAACATATATGTTTCTTATTCTCCATTACTAATTTCTTAGAACTCTGAAAATTTTGAAAACCGCAGAAAAAACATAAAAATGAAAAAATTGTTTTTCAAATTAAAGCCAAAATATATAGTTAAAAAGATGGCTACCGGAGGTTCTTCATTTAAAAATTTCTCATATGAAGGAAAATATACTCTTACATTTCAACTTACAAATTCTCATGTAACATATGCGAATACTATTCGTCGTGTTATGCTATGTGAAGTACCATCTGTTGGGTTTCGTGCTGATATTCTAAAAGATGGTTCAACAAGTGATGTTGTAATTGAAAAAAATACAACTGCAATGTCAAATGAAATGTTTGCTCATCGTATTGGTCTTCTCCCCATTCATGCGAATCCTAGTACATGGGAACCAAATAAATATGTATTTCAATTACATGTTGAAAATACAAGTGATAAACCTCTTGACGTAAAGGTTTCTGATATTGAAGTATTTGAAAGAAATTCTGATGATGAACTTATTAAAATTCCTAATACTAAATTCTTTCATCCTGATCCTATTACTCATGATACTTGTCTATTGGCTGTTCTAAAACCAAAAATTGGTAAATCAGCACCAGAAGTCGTGGCTTTTAAAGCAAAGGCAAGTGTTGGTATTGGTCTTGAAAATGTTCGTTTTAGCCCAACAAGTCAATGTTCATATTCATATACTCGTGATAATTCTGAAGAAAATCTAAAAGAAATCTTTATTCAATGGCTAGATCGTAATAAAAAAATAAATTATGTTGAACTTGAAAATGATAAAGATTTAAAAGATAAATATACACGTGAATTTGAAACTATGGAGGCACAACGTTGTTATGTAAAAAATGAAAAAGGAGAACCTACTAGTTTTGATTTTACTATTGAAAGTGTTGGTATCTTTGATCCTTATGATATTCTAATTGAAAGTTTAAGAGTTATTGAAAAGAAATGTTATATGTATGCTGCTATTGATAAAGATCTTCCTGAAAATGTAAAAATTCAACCTACTAAAAAAGAAGCTCGTGGATTTGATATCTACTTTCAAAAAGAAGATCATACTCTTGGTAATCTATTAAGCACATGGATGGATGAAAATATTTTAGATTCTGATAGTCTAAAAGAAGGAAGTATTCAATTTGTTGGATATTGTGTTCCTCATCCTCTACGTGATGAAATGATGATGACTATTATTGCGAAAGATGATCTTGTATGTCGTAAAGCAATTAGTGCTGCTGCTATGAACTGTGGAAAAATGTTCAAATCATGGCGTGAAACTCTTATTTCTCAACGTAAATAAAATAAATTCTTTTACAGATATCAAATTCTTTTAGAGATATCAAATTCTTTTACAGTACCGACATATCCAGACTGTAATACATTTTTTACATCTCCATTCTTTACAGGTATCACATTTAAATTGACCGAATATTTTACAAAATATATGATTATTTAATAAAGGGTCTGTACATTTACCACATCCTTTACAATCGCATACTCTTTTTACTATTGGTTCTAATAAATCTTCAGGCCATGTAACTTTTTTCATTTATATTTAAAAATATAAATAAAAAAATATAAAAAATCAAATTTTTACTAATTAATCAACTTCTTCTACCTTTGGGCCAGGATTCGAAGGCATAGGCATCTGCTCTGGTTTATCACCTTCAGAAGGCATTTGCGTAGCATATAACTTCATCATAATCGGCTGGAGTTCCTTCTCAGCTTCTGCTTTCTTTTCTTTATAAACTTCTACTACTTCATCACTATGGTCATCTAACCACGCAATATGTGTTGTTACACAACTCTCACCATTCTCAATATCATTCACAGGTAGCTTCGCCTTCACCTTTTCATCACGTAGTGAATTACGAACATTGTATAAATATGACTCAAGATCATTACGAGCCTCCACCTTTAGCATCTTCTCTTTATCAGCCGCCGCATTGAGTTCCGCATCACCAACCATCTTCTCAATATCTTCCTTACTTAGACGACCTTTCTCATTCTTGATAGTAATATTATTAGACTTACCAGTAGATTTCTCAACTGCTGATACTGAAAGAATTCCATTCGCATCAATATCATATGTAATCTCAATCTGAGGAACGCCACGAGGCATTGGTGGAATACCTTCTAAACGGAAAGTTCCTAGAAGATTATTATCTTTTGTAAATTGACGCTCCCCTTCAAATACACGAATATCTACTGCTGGCTGATTATCAGCATATGTGGAAAATGTCATATTTTTCTTAGCAGGAATTGTAGTATTACGCTTAATAAGAGTTGTCATGACATTACCAGATGTCTCAATACCGAGAGAAAGAGGTGTTACATCTAGCAATAGAATATCAGTAGTTACATCATTCTTGTTATTGCCAGAAAGAATATGTGCTTGAACAGCAGCACCATACGCAACAGCCTCATCAGGATGAATAGAATTACATAAATCCTTTCCACCAAAAAAATCCTTTAATAGTTGCTGGACACGAGGAATGCGCGATGAACCTCCTACAAGTACAACATCATCTACATCTCCCTTGCCAACCTTAGAATCACGTAATACTTGCTCTACTGGACCTAGTGTAGAGCGAAATAGATCATCACATAGGCTCTCAAACTTCGCACGAGTTAGCATAAACTGCATATCAATTCCATCAGAAATACTATCTACTTCTAGCATTGCCTGTGTGGAAATAGAAAGAGTCTTCTTGACTCGCTCCGCTGCTAGACGAAGACGAGCAAGTGCCTTTGGTGACTCCTTTAGATTAATTTTATTTTTCTTTTTAAATTCTTCTACAGCCCAATCTACAATGCGATTGTCAAAATCTCCTCCACCGAGAAGCGTATTACCGCTTGTAGCCTTTACCTCAAAAATACCATCTTCTACTGTGAGAAGTGAAACGTCGAAAGTTCCCAATTTGTTATCGTTTGGGAGTTTAACCCAAACCTCTTATAGTTTCCTATAAGTTCAGACTATATCTTACATCATCTTTAAAAGCATTGTTTTATATTCAGCAATATTTCTAGGAAATACTACATCATATTTATATCCGTTTTTTTCAGCATATTCATTCGCAGTTTTTTCTTTAGCAGCAAATTTTCCAGTTTCTACTTGCTGTTTATGCCAACAATGGTCATCTTTCATTTCTACATATCTTTTATGATTTGTTAACTCAAAGTCAATTCTATAAGTTCTTTGTTTTTCTTGAAACAAATAAGGAATATTAGGGCCATTTTTAATAGGAATTTTATGTTGTTCACACCATTCTATAAATCTTCTTTCATAAACACTTTGCCAACAAATATTTTCACCATTCTGTAATTTTAATTTACGAATGCGAAATGTTTTATTTACAAATGAACAGTCTTTACAAAAAAGTTTTATTTTATTTTTAACAACTTCTAAATCTCTATGTATAAATTTACATTCACAGTTTTCACAAATGAAAGATATATATAATGGTTTTTCTACAATATTATCTTTTATATTTACTAACATAGGTGTATATTTTGTTTGATTATATACACGATATGTTGGTTCATATGTCCATCCAGATAAATCTTTAATTTTACCATTATTTATATCTACTATTCTAGATTTAATACGATTAAAATCATCAATGGTTAAATGTATATGAAAATAATTATCTTTAAAATCATCATCTTCTTTTTCCCACTCATCATGAGATTTTTTTAGATGTTGTTCTAAAGTGTTATTTTTTACTTTAACTATTTCTTTTTTTTCGTACTCACCAGCAATAATATTTGAGAAATTTTCTTTCATAAAATGTGATTGTAATTCCCGTTTACTATCTTCCTTATTTCTACAAGCAACACAATAAGAACCATCATTATTAACTTTTCTCATAAAAAGATTTAATGTTATTTCTTGAAAGATATTACATGTTATACATTTATATTTTATTAGATAAGAATTATTTCTTGGAATAACTTTATCATCAATGATTAATTTATAAATAGGTATATTCGTATTTGAATATTTAGTTATAATTTTATCAATTGATAGAGATTTCCATTCTAAATTCTTATCACTATTTTTATTGCGAATTGAAATAATGCTTTGGATATATTTTGCTTCCATTCTTCCTATTATAGGTAACACCTTTATATTTAAGTGTTTTGCCGGAGGAGGAACCTTTGATAATGCCCGTGCACTCGTGGGTATAAATACCTAGTCGTTGAACCTTCCCTTTCGGGCTTGGCTGCTGATTGTCCAATCCTTTAATTTTTCAAACCTTCACACTCGCATCCTAAGGGATACCATGTTGTGGTATTAAAGGCTCTAAGAAGTTTCCAGCAGTTCACACGGTTTTTTTACTTGGAAGCAGTTTAGTAAATAAGTTTACCACCAAGGTCAAATATGACTACTTTACGCTCAGAATCCGTTTTATTATTCAAACCATACGCAATACACGCACTCGTAGGTTCAGCAAGAAGACGTAATACATTGAGTCCCGCAATACGACCAGCATCTTTTGTAGCCTGACGCTGATTGTCATTGAAATATGCGGGAACTGTTACAACAGCATCAGTAATTTCTACACCTAGAAAACTCTCAGCCATACCTTTGAGTTTCTGGAGAACCATCGCAGAAATCTCTTCAGCATAATATTTCTTAGTTTCACCTTTAAACTCTACAACAATCTGAGGGCGATTGTTACCATCATTGATGACCTTATAAGGCCAATTCACCATCATCTTTTGAACTTCAACATCATCAAAAGGACGACCGATTAGACGTTTTGCATCAAAAACGGTATTTTTAGGATTTGTGGCACTCATGGACTTCGCAGCCTCACCAACAATACGCTCTTCCTCTGTAAATGAAACGTACGAAGGAACAGTGCGATTTCCAGATTCAGATGAAATAATTTCTACTTTTCCATCTTTCCAAACAGCCACCATGGACATACATGTAGCAAGATCAATACCAATAACATACTTAGAAGATGAAACAACCATTTTACTTATTCTAAAATATTATACTACTAATGCTTTATATCATTTTAATTTCAATTTTTTATTTACGGCAATAACAAACTAAATACTTTATTAGAGACTTATAGGAAGATGGAGAATGAAAATAATCCTGATGAAATAAATTTTGAACTAGGAGATAAAATCCATATTCTTGGAGGAAGATTTAATAATACAAGAGGAAGAATCTATTATTTAGATGAAACATTAATAAGAATTTTACCAGATGGAGTATCTGATCGTTTAGTAGATTTAGAAATTGAAGATGGTTATTTGAAAGAAGAATATGAAATAGAAAATCTTTTTGTAGTTTCTAAACGAATAAATCCAGCATTTGTAGTTCAACAAGATTATAATGTGGGTCAAATGGGAGAAGCATTTAGAGGATTAGAAGGAACACCAGTAGGCAAATATGGAATTGTTGAAGTAAATGTAAAAGAAGATATTGTTGTTTTAAAAGATTTTAATAATGATATAATAAGTTTAGAGTGTAGATTTAGAGGTATTCCATTAGATTCTAGTATTGATGTATTACGATCAAGAGAAGCTCCATCAGTACCTCTTAATGAAAATGTAGAAGAAGAAACTCAAGAAGAAAAAGCAATACAAGGAGAAGATGAAGAAGAATTAGATTTAGGAGAAGAAGAATTTGTAGAAGCACCTATAATTGGACAAATACAAGAAATAGAATCTGCTCTACGAAATTATCCAGACAATGTTCAACGATCTGATATGTTACAAGATTTAATTTCAAAATTAGATTTAAAAGCCCAGAAATCTCCGCAGAAAATTCAAGATATTCGTAAATTAACAGAATTATGTTTGCTTTTACGTAATGAATTGGTTGAATATGAGAAAAATGGAGTTCCTAGTGGAAAGAAAGCAACATCATTTGATACATTAATAGATCTAGTAACAAATTCTAATAATTCATTTTCTATACCAGTTCTTGATGTTAAACGAGTATTATATTTGGATACAATGAATGATGAAATAACAACTGATTTAAATGTTCTTCCTCGTAATTATAGTAATCAAATAATAAAAGAAAATGAATTTGCTACAACACAGTTTGTAGGTAATCAAAATGTAGTATCGGATGATATATTACCAAATTGGTATATTGGATGGGATCGTTATAATAAAGATTTTTTTATTTCATGGAGTTCTGCTTCAAAAAATAATACATATAAATTTATACAAGATAAAGAATTTTTTAGAGCACCATATCCCGATGATATTGATACACCAAATGTGGATGGATTACCAGTTGTTGGATTAGAAAGAATTAAAGGAGAAATACTACCTGTTACATTTGATTATGTAGGTAGTATATTATATAGTGTATTACGAGGATTGAAAGGAAGATCTAAAAAATTAAAAGATAAAGAAGAATCAAGATTAATTGAATCAAATGAAGAAGCTTCTGTAAATAGTTTTTTATTATTTCCAAAATTATATGAACGAGAATTTGGTTCAACACGTTCTGGAAAATTAGCATTTGATATTGGTCGTTCTATGGATATTTTAAAGACAATATCTGACATATTAAAAGAACAAAATGGTATTAGTAATATTCCAAGTGTGGGATCAATTGTTGCGGTAGGTTCTTCAGAAACATTTTGTGGAAATATTGTAATAGAAGATTGGTTAAAAAATATTCCATTACTTTTACATGGATTAGGAGATGCTTTAGTCGAATTAAAATCATATGGTTTTTCTCAAAAGGAATTCTCATATGGGCAACAAAATGTATTAATAGATAAAATAAAAGAAAATATTGCTCATATTAAAAGTCATATTCAATATATAAGAGAGAAAGCAGAACAAGATATTAAAACTATAGTTTTTACAAATAAGAATCTATTAAATCCAGAACGAACAGAAGAATTTATAGGAATATTAAATTCTGAGCCAATTCTACAACAATATATTTCTATTCTACAAAAGAGACTTCCTTTCTATCGTAATAATGATGTGGCAACATTTTCTGGCTTACATCTATATGCTCAAGATTTATTATATGCTACATTGGCTGGATATCCAGAGGCTTTAGTAAAATATAGAACACAATTTGTGAATAAACAATTTGTTGAAAGTCTTCAAGAAGCATTTTTATTAAATATAAAAGATGAAAGTAAATTATATGAGCCTGAGCCGAATACTTGTAATCATGTAAATAGTTATAATACAATAAAACGAGTAAAAGATGATAGCCAGCGTATGCAACTTCTTTCTAAATTTTTAACACAATTCCAAAGTTATAAAAAAGATAATTTTATATATTGTATTTTATGTGATAAGCCATGTTTATGCGAGCATGAATATTTATTATTACAAGAGTTTTTATATCCACGTGAAAAGGAAACAATTCATAAAGAATTATTATTACGATTTTCTGGAGGAGTATTTCAAGGAAAATTTATATGTAATAATGATGGACAGCCAATATCTGAATTAGATTTTGATACATCATTAGAATATAGTGATAGTGGTGCTCCATTAATAGGAAGAAGTGAGTTAGTAGATAAAGATGCGATAGCCCAAGATGAAATAGATCAACGTTTAGGAGTACCAATTGGAAGTATTCAAGAGCTCCAATTTGATACTCCAGCAAAAACATTATATTATCAAAAAGCAAGAGAATTATTTGATCATGTTGGTATATTTCCAGATGGTGATGGATATTTATTTATAGTCAATGGAGTAGATTCTACAATTCTTAGAAGACCTACTAGAGAACAATATGTTGCTGCAGAGAAAACTAGAATTAAACAAGGACAAAAAGCAAAGTCATTAGATTATGATATATATATTAATAGAATAATGATAGGTGCTATTTTAGCATATTCTATAGTAGAAATTCAAACACATATACCAAATTATATTCCTAGATATTCTACCCATGGATGTGTTGTTGATTTAAGAGGATTTCCATTAGGAAAAGATACTGATAAAAGAATCATGGAATATATATCATGTGTGGCATCAAATATAGTAATATCAAAAGGAGATGCTACAAATGATCCTTGGAGGCTTTCACGATTTCAAGATGAGCGAACAGATAAAAAGCGACAAGATTCTATATTGAAATTTATTGAAGGAATCTTTAAAGAAATTCTAATATATGTGGATGTTCAAACAAAACTATCAAAGAAGAAAGAATATTTATTATCAACATTTGGAAAACCTGAAGGTACATTTATTGAAGGATTTGAAGAATCGATTCCTCAAGGATTTACACCATTTTTTTATATAGATATTGAAGAAGTTATAGTTCCTGACGCAGCAAATGAATATGAAAAAGTAAGAGGATATATTTTAGAAACACATAAAGAAGCTAAAGATACTTTAAAGAAAGAATTATCTCCATATGCTGAAAGAACATGTTGTTTCCAACCTATCCAATATCCACTTGAATTTTGGAATAAAAAAGTATTAGTGAAACTTCCTAGTAAAAATGTTCCACGAGGGCCTATAAATAGTCACTCTGGATTCAAATTTAATCTTAGAAAAGAAGATATACCTGTATTTAATGTTACAAAAGATGATTATTATAAATTATTCTTAAAAGTATGTTATACTGGTATTCATATAGGCTTACCTCATGAATTTGACTATAATAATATATGTTTTTATTGTGGATTTAAGAGAAGTAATGAAAGTGAAGATAAAGAAAATATAGAAAGAGGATCATTAGAAGAACAAAAAATAGAAATAAATGAACGATCATTTCAACATTTATTAGATGCTGTTCATAAAGCAAATTCTCAAAAACCAAATCCAAAAATAATTATTGAAAATAAAAATGAAATATTTAAACTATTATATGATATTCAACCAGCGCCATTTGATAGATGGAGAGAATTATTAAATACAACAATACAAGAATTAATAAAATTACCAAAAGATGCAAATGATGAAGATTTTGCGAATGCGTATGGAGAAATATCAAGTTATACAATAGAATCAATTGAACAGATTGGTGGTTTTATAGATGATAATGAAAAAGCAACATTACTACAAATTTTAGAACAACCATTACGACAAGTGATTGAAACATTAGAAACATCTTTATTATTACCATTATCAAGAATAATAAAAGGATATAATTTAGAACAATTAAATCTACCAAAATCATATAATTTAGATGGATCAATAGTAGATGATATTAAAAAGTTTATAAATCTTCATACATTTTATTTAGAAAATCTAAAAGATAAAGTGACAGGATTTGCTAAAAATAAAATAATATATGCTGTTTCACAATTATCAATATTTATATCGATATTTCAAAATAAGATACGATCCCCTTTAATATTGGGAGGAAAAATAGGATTACCATATATATTAAAAGGTGCTATCATAAGTATATTAAAAGATATGTGTGATCCAAATGTATTTAATACAGAAGGTGATATAAATGATAATACAAGTCGTGTCCCGACAATGGTATTGAAATCATTATTATATAAATATAGAAATGAAAGATTTAAACTTACGGATGAAGAAATTCGTATTGAAATTGCGAAACGTGATGAAAAAGAGAGAATGTTAATAATTTCTAAATTTGATAGATTAACAAAAGAAGAAAAAGCAATTGAATTAATGCAGAAACGTCTTGGTATTGGAGAATGGTCTGTTGGAGGAACAAAGGCAATTTATACATATAATCCAGAACAATACGAACGAGATAGAGAACAACGAATACAAATGGGATTTACAGGACAAGGGCAAGGACAAGGAGAAGATGTTCAAAAAGATAAATTTTATGAAGAGAATGCCGCTTATGAAACGCATCAAACGGCTGAAGATGATTATTAATTCATAAAATCTAATAAATAGCAGATGAAAGTTATATTATTAAGTTCTTGTTTTTATTTATTTGGAATTGTTATAGTTCTATTTATAAAACCATCATTTATGTTTGATGATAAAGGTAATTGGAAAGAATTTAGTTTTACTCAAGATTCTAAGCATACATGGTTTCCATTTTGGTTATTTTGTATTCTATGGGCAATATTATGTTATTCTTTTACAAAATTTTTATTAAGTTCTAAATTAAATGATATGAATTCCAATAATGATATGAAACCTGGATATTATGTATTAGATAAGAAAAGTGGAAAATCTTCTAAAATTCCAAAATATGTTTATCTAGGCCCCGATGGAGAAGCATTAGGAATGAAAGAAGGAGGAAATGAAGTAAATATAATAGAATAATCTTTTCTTGGTTATAGATGAATATAGTAGATCCATTATTTCCATATGATATAAAAACACAGAATCAAATTGAATCATTTTATAATAAAATAGCAACAAAAGTTGGTAAAAGAGATAAATTTATATATACACAAAGTGAAGATGGAAATCTCGAAACATATGATAAAAAAACAAATGAATTAACATCAAGTATTCCGTTATATTATTATAGATATTATACAAAAGATGAACTTCAATTACTTGAAACTGAAAGAAAAGATTCAATTATTGCTATTGAACAGCAAATTGATGTAACACGTAGTTTATTAAGAAAAGCATATGAAGAATATAAAACAACACAAAATTATACAAATTTTTTAAAATATAATGAAGAAATGAAAATATTAGAATTAAAAAAACTATTATTTCGTTCTCCAGTAAGAGATATAAAAACAATTCAATCAGTTGAAACAAGAGATATTGATTTTGAAAAACAATATGAAATAAGAAAAACAAAAGATGTATTTGTAAATATATATCGTGAATATCCCTTATGGAAATTATATGGAAAATATACAGATTCTAAAGAAGTTCTTGAAGCAAGTATTCAAAACCAAACTGTACTTAAAGAAGGAGAAGTATTTTTGAAAAATGGAAAGATTGCTCGTATATTTAATAATGTGTCAGAAGATGATGTAAATAGTTTTTTGAGTATATTTAAATTACAAGATTTTATATATAATAATGTAAAATATTCATCACCATATCAAGCATTTGAAGCAACACGATTAGAGACTCTAGATTATGGAGATTTACGCAATCAAATAATGAAATCTAAAAATATTAAATATATTAAAGTAATTGCTTCAAAAATTAAAAAGGCACTTCCAAATACAAAAGATATTTGGAGAGATATATTAATAAATTTTTACAAACAAAATCAAAATCAGATGAAATTATTATTAAATACTAAAAATACTATTTTAGTATTTGCGAATAACATTCCATATTTGGGAGGTATTGGATATGATGCTCCGGAGATATCCACCGATGATAATTCTTCGAAGGAGAATAAAGTACAATTATGGAATTCCATAATTGATCCAAAATTATGGAAAACATTAAAAATAAACGATGTTATTATTACTCCAAATATTGTTGGAAACACTTTAATGGACATACGAAATGAAATGAAAGAATCTATTTCAGAAGATCAAGAACAAATAGGTGGAGAAATCAAAGAATCTTATAGAACAGATGAAGAAAAAGAAATGAAAAAGAAAGCAGCAATTATAAATTATATGAAAAAGAAAAATTTAAAATAAATCTTATTGCACTGGATATGATTTTAATGTAGATTCATTTTCATCACAATTAACCTCTTTTGTAACATATTGATATTTTATACCATTATTATCAGTATAAATTTTATTATCATTTGGTTTGGGATAATCAATGATAATAACTTTTGGAACTTTATAGAAAAAAATTAATAATAATCCTGATATAATACCAATAATAAATGATATACCATATATTAATGTATAATTAATAGATTTAGTATTGAACATATATCTATAATAATAGAGATGTTTGAATTTTTAAAAAGTAAAAAATTTTATATATTATTTTATTTTTTAATTGGTATCTTTATTATTATTATATTTAAAAAAAAATGTATTGGTGATGATTGTGTAGAACATCATAATCCTAATATTGATGAAATTAATAAGACAACATATCAAATTGGTTCTAAATGTTATCAATTTAGAAGTACCACGGTAGATTAAAAGAAAATAAAAATATATAAAAAGCGTAAAATAAGAATATCTGAAATATAGAATATTCTTAAATGAGTGGGACACTATTAAGTGATTTAGATTCTAATAGCATGCCTAACATGTCAAATGATGATAATGCTGTTCAGAGAATTTTAAATGAGATGAATACGAGTCCATCTCAAGCAGTTCCTACACAGCAATTTCAACCACCGCAAGTTCAATCTCGCCAGCCTCCGGCGCCTCAAGTAATTCAAGCACCAAATCCAAATTCAACAATTCAGCATTCAATGGACAATATGCCTGCTACGGCACATATGATTGGGAATGAACATCCCACGAATGCTGATTTTGCTGCGATGATGTATGATGGAGGAAGACAGCAAGGAATACAAGGACAACAATGGCAACAAGGATCATATGCTCCCGCACAGCAAAGACAAATGCCTCAATATCCATCACCCGTATATAAAAATAATTGGTATTCAAATATTGCTTCTGAAGTTAAAACACCAGTTTTAGTATCTCTTTTATTTTTTGTATTTAGTCTTCCTTTTGTTTCAGTATTAATTTCTCATTATTTTCCATCATTTGTAAAAGGAACTGGAGAATTAACAACACTAGGACTTTTAATAAAATCAATTTTTGCTGGAGGGGCTTTTTGGGTTCTTCATAGAATTATTGCACCACTTTTGACTAGTTAGATTCCAAAGAATGTATAGAAATGAAGTTTCAGTTCAAAGAACAACAAATTTTAGTAGTCGTAACTATTATTTTAGGACTAGTTGATTTTTTTATGATACCTTTTAAAAGTTTATTAGTAACATCAATATTTGCTATAATTTTATTTATTCTAAGTAAATCATTATTCTTAGTTACTTTAGTATTTATATCACCTTTATTAATACAATTTGTCAATAAACTATTAAATGTACAGAAGCAAGGTTTTACAACAAATCCTACGGAGATTGCTACAAGAGTAAATGATATGAAACATAAATTCTCAAAAGGTGAGAATTTAAATCCAGAAACACCAACAAAGCCACAATTATATGTGGATGAATATTTTACTGATTTACTAGAAGTTTCTAAGAGAGTTGAAGATATTCAAAATCAAAATAAAGAATCTAAAAATTCTCAAGTCTCCGGCATTGTTGATAAAACACTACCTATTGGAGTAGCCTCTTTACAAGGTGTTACAACCACTCCGGCTTTCATGGAGCAATTTGAAAATATGGGAACAAATGTTAATACAAATACAAGAATATTTACTCCAAATGAACCAACTGTACCAGCATTAGGAACTATGGATAAATATCCTATACAGCATCCTGCTATTGAAAAATTAGATACGGATGGTGTAAATACAGCATTAATGAGAACAACAAATAATAATTCTACAAATACCTTGAAAGGTGTAGATATGAATGCCTCTACAATTTAGATAGTTCAATGGTAAGAAAACAAATACAACCCGGCGTATTATATATAATTTCTCCTTTAATTTTTTGCGGAGTAATTATACTTGGTTTAGTTGCGTTTATATTATATTTATTGTTTAAAGAAAATCCAAAATCATTATTACATAATTATGAAAGACATGTAATTCCACAAAAACAAGAACAAGTACAACCAATACAAATTAATGTTGAAAGAGGAGGTGATGATAGATATACTAGAGCACCAAAACCTCTTCGAAATTGGTTAAATACGGTTGATATGGATGGAAGTATTACTAATATTCCTGTTATAGCAACCCGAGGACTTCCAGAATCATATCAATCAATGGGAGTAGTAACAACATCATCTGGAGAATTATTACCATTATATGGTCGTCGCACAGCATCACGATCTGATAGATTTAATTATTATACTAGAACTGATACTAATAATCCAATCTCTCTTCCGATTAATCATAAAAGAAGAGATTGCCAAGATGATATTGGATGTGATGAATTATTTGATGGAGATAGTATTGAAATAGTTCCAACAAAACAAAAGGGTTCAGTAACAGTATATCGTTTCAATGGACCTACCTATATCCCTGGTTTGATATAGAAAGATGGGAATACAACAACGAAGTTGTCCTTCTAATGGAAATGTTTCATTTATAAAAACTACAATAAAAGATTTACAATCATTTTATAATTCTATTAAAAGCACACCAAATATATTTGCCGATTTTACTTCTAAAAATTCTATATCATCATATATAAATAATGATAGATCAAATGGAGAATTAACAGAATCTTCTAAATCAATGATTGTAACATATAATAATATAAAATATAATTTATTAAATGCTCAAATATGCTTACCTACACAAACAAGTTGGTTACTAAACTCTTCATCTTTATCTCCGACTCCAATAATAAATAAATTAGATTTTATTGTTACTCTGGAAACTACAATAGTTTCTCAACATCCTAGATTTGTTATAATGGTTGTTCCTTTACTTTTAGATCCAAATAGTCAAATTCAAAATGATAATGTATATTTAACAAATCTTGTTGGATATACTACGACAACACCATCATCTTTACAAAATATATTTAATAATTTAACAAATTATTTTTATTATACTACATGTTTGGAACCAACTGGAGATAATGCTTTTGTATATGTTAATATTGATGGAATTAAAATATCACCAGTATTGTACTATAATTTATTAGGATTATGGACAAATACTGATGTAAATATAATTATTTCTAATTTAGAAGAATCTATTAATCCAACATTTAAAGATACATTACAACATAATGTATTATCAACATCCGTTATACCAAATATAAATAGTAAATTTGAGAATTGGCCTAGATACGCCCCTCCTTATGATATTATACTAAATGTTACTAGTAGAAATATGAAATATAATATTGAATCATTTCAATCTGCTGGTTCAGACTCTATGGGAAGTAGTAGTAGTGGATTAGGTCCAAGTCCCGCACCAAGTCCCGCACCAAGTCCCGCACCAAGTCCCGCACCAAGTCCCGCACCAAATCCCGCACCAAATCCCGCACCAAATCCCGCATTAAGTCCCGCACCAAATCCCGCACCAAGTCCATTATTATCAATGGCAGCTATTTCATCAATGAAATGTGTTCCTCTTGATATGGATAGATCAATTGATTCAAATGGTAATATTAATTTTGATGCTGACGGAAATATATTATTGAGTTATGTTCAAGCGCAACGAGAAGCATTAAGA
>Ga0208255_100043_pt1 | contig 19168 bp, 20 predicted proteins | sample CryBogCBH06Jun08_FD_184600 | JGI IMG/M metagenome (GOLD analysis project Ga0208255, IMG submission 184600) | Freshwater microbial communities from Crystal Bog, Wisconsin, USA - CBH06Jun08 (SPAdes) | ecosystem: Environmental > Aquatic > Freshwater > Lake | place: Crystal Bog, Wisconsin, USA... | reverse complement strand
TCAGATCGGGCTTATACAGGCTAAGAGCGGTGCGGGCGAGGACATCAAAGCGACCACGGGTCAGTATGATAGTTCAATTGGCGCGACAAGCAACGAACGAACGGGTCGTGCTATTCTTGCGCGGGAACGGCAAGGTGACACGTCTACTTACCACTACGTCGATAATCTTTGCCGCGCTGTCAAATATGTCACAAGACAACTCGTAGATCTGATTCCTAAGATCTATGACACGCAGCGCGTGGCTCGAATCATTAAGCCAGACGGCGAAGTTGGGATGGCTAAGATCAACCCACAACAGCCAGAAGCGATTCGGTCAATCAGAGACGTTAACGGTATTGAGATTGAAAAGATCTACAATCCAAATGTCGGCACGTATGATGTGCAAGTCTCTAGCGGACCTAGCTATATGACCCGCAAGCAAGAGGCTATGGACATGATGGGCCAGATCCTTCAGACCAACCCTGCACTTTGGTCGGTAGCTGGCGATTTGTTTGTCGAGAATATGGATTGGCCTGGTTCGGCTGAAATGGCTAAACGCTTCCAGAAGATGCTTGATCCGAAGGTTCTTCAAAACACAGATGAGTCGCCAGAAGCGCAAGTTATGCGTCAGCAGATGAATCAGATGGCGGATCAGATGGAACAGACGACCGCCATGATTCAGCAACTTCAGAACAGCTATGATATGCAGAAGCTGAAAATTGACGAGCAGAACACGCAGATTAAGGCTTTTGACGCTGAAACTAAGCGTATTCAGGCTACTGCTGCTAACATGACACCAGAACAAATTCAGGATATAGTGCTTGGAACTGTCGCCGCCGCTATGGATACAGGCGATATTGTGCGAGGGACACAGGCTAGAAACCCCGAACAAGGTGAATTAGGCATATGAAAGCGGCGGATTTTGTAGGGCATTTGTTCTTAGCGCGTGATGTGACGCATAGTGTCCATCTGAACACGCGGTCTTATGCTAAACATAAGGCTTTGAACAAGTTTTATGATAAGATTATTGACCTAGCGGATGATTTTTCTGAAATGTATCAAGGTCGGCATGGTCTGATTGGTCCTATTTCGCTAATGTCTGCCAAAAAAACCACAAATGTGGTAGAATTTTTGGAAGATTCATTAAAAGACATCGAAGATAACCGTTTTAAGGTCTGTGACGAGTCGGATACAGCCCTTCAGAACATCATAGACGAGATTGTTGGGCTGTATTTAAGCACCCTATACAAACTCAAATTCTTGGCGTGAGGCTAAAATGGCGCTCTATAAATCAATTAGTGCAACTACTCAGATTAAGGTCGGCGCGACTAAATTGCTTGGTATTTTCATAACGTCAGGCACTAGTCCGACCGTCGCGGTGTATGATTCGGCTACGGCGTCGAACAGCGACCCGACTGTGCTTGCGACGCTGACAGCTACTGCGCCAGTGCATTATAATCTGACGGGCGATGCAAATGGTTTGTTTTTAAGTAAAGGCTGTTATGTGGTTCTTGGCGGCACAAATCCAGTGGCTACTATTGTCTATGAGTGACCTAAATGGCTTTTATTTATAATCTTACAGATAATTGGACAGATAACACCGTAACTTGGAACGGCATCAAACTCGCTGTTACTAATACGGCATCTGCTGCTGGGTCTGACCTGTTAAATTTGACAGTTACGGGCGCGTCAACAGCGTCTTTTGTAGTCGATAAAAATGGTAATTTAGTCCTTAACGGTAGCGTCAATAAACTGACTTTAACGGCTCCGGCCACTGGCGCGACACTGACGCTGGCTGACGGATCGAGTCTGATAACGTCAGGCGCATATTCGACAACATTTACGACGACCGGTACCACGGCGCTAACGCTGCCAACCAGCGGCACAGTCACAGCGCTTGGTAACTCAACAACTGGTTCTGGCAACATCGTATTGGCGACATCGCCAACGCTTGTTACGCCTAATCTTGGTACGCCATCGTCATTAACGCTGACAAATGCGACAGGTCTGCCGATCTCGACAGGTCTAACGGGCACAGGAACAGGCGTATTGACGGCTTTGGCTGTTAATGTTGGTTCTGCGGGCGCATTTGTTACGTTTAACGGCGCGCTTGGAACGCCTAGCAGCGGCAATTTAGGTAACTGTTCAGGTTATCCATCTGGCGGTTTGACAGGTCTTGGAACAGGCGTCGCTACAGCTTTAGCAGTTAATGTTGGCTCTGCCGGTGCTTTCGTCGTTAACGGCGGCGCGTTAGGCACGCCATCAAGCGGCACACTGACCAACGCAACAGGTCTGCCTCTTACTACAGGCGTGACAGGCACGCTTCCAGTTGCTAATGGCGGCACGGGCATCACGTCTTTTGGCACAGGTGTAGCCACCGCTCTTGGCGTTAACGTCGGATCGGCGGGGGCTTTTGTTATTAACGGTGGAGCGCTTGGAACGCCATCAAGTGGCACACTGACCAACGCAACAGGTCTGCCTTTATCAACTGGCGTTACTGGCACTCTTCCTGTGGCTAACGGTGGCACAGGTATTACATCTTTTGGCACAGGCGTAGCTACGGCTCTCGGCGTTAACGTCGGTTCGGCGGGGGCTTTTGTTATTAACGGTGGAGCGCTTGGAACGCCATCGTCAGGAACTCTGACAAATGCGACGGGATTACCTATTAGCACAGGCGTTAGCGGCCTTGGGACAGGTATTGCGACGTTTTTGGCGACGCCATCATCAGCGAATCTTGCATCGGCTGTCACGGATAAAACGGGGTCGGGATCGTTAGTATTTTCAACCGCACCTACTTTTGGCACCAACATTACAGTTGGCACTGCGTCTTCTTCGACAGGCATCGTCAATATTAAAGGCACCACATCCGGCACTGTGGCGTTGTCTGTTGCTGACGCGGCTGGTTCATGGACGATGAAACTGCCAACAACCGCAGGCACAAACGGTTATTATCTTCAGACTGACGGTCTTGGTAATACAACGTGGGCCGCTGGCGGTGGCGGCGGTGGCGGTTCGCCTGGCGGATCAAACACGCAAATTCAGTATAATAGCTCTGGCACTTTTGGTGGTTCGGCAGCTTTTACATTTAACGGCACAACAACTGTCGGCCTTGGCGTAGCTTCTACGACAGGCGGTATTTTTAATCTTTATAATGCCTCTAGTGCTTTTGCAGTTAGTCTAAAGTCCGGCAACAATTCTGCCGCTTGGTCACTGACGCTGCCGACATCGGGCGGCACGAACGGCTATTTTCTTCAGACCGATGGTTCGGGAAATACAACTTGGGCTGCGGCTGCGGCCGGCACGATCAATACCGGCACAATAGGTCAAATCACCTATTATAGCGGCACAAATACGCTTTCTGGCACGACCACCGGCACAGGCGTTCTTACTGCGTTAGGTGTTAATGTTGGCTCTGCCGGTGCCTTTGTTGTTAACGGTGGAGCGCTGGGCACGCCTTCTTCAGGAACACTTTCTAGCTGTTCAGGTCTTCCTATTTCTGGAATAGCCAGCCTTGGGACAGGCGTAGCTACAGCTCTTGGAAATGCCACAAATGGCGCTAGTGGGTTAGCTGTTCTTAACGCTAGCGGCTATTTAGCTGTAGCTCAGGGCGGCACAGCTACTGGCACCGCTGGAATTACAGCCTTTAATAATATTACGGGTTACTCAGCCACTGGCGCTACAGGCACGACAAGCACGAATCTTGTTTTCTCAACGTCGCCTACCATTACGACGCCAACAATCAGCGGCAATGAGACACATACTGGCACGGCTGCACGTTTTATTGCTGACTTTGATAACGCAACCGTCAATAGTCGTTTTGCTTTCCAAACGACAACGACTAATGCTGCTACAGGCATATATGCTCTGCCTAACGGCACCGGCACGGCTGCTAGTTGGCAGGCTACAAATGCTGCCGATCCAACAAATGCCAGTAAGATTTTAATTGCTACGAATGGTTCGACCGACGTTCAATTAGTGTCTGGTATTAATGGCACGGGCACTTATTTACCGCTATCAATTTACACGAACGGCGGTCAGTCGGCTCAATTTAGCGCGACTAAAGGAACATTTACGCTTGGCGTAGCTGGCACAGCGCAAGGTATTTTGAATCTTACCGGCGCAACAAGTGGCACGGTATCAGTTCAGGGCGCGGCAGCGGCTGGCACTTGGACAATGACGCTTCCAACCGCTGTTCCAGGCACAGCCGGTTCAGTTCTTACATCAACAACAGGCGGTGTAACATCTTGGACGGCTACTTTACCTGTTGCTAACGGTGGCACGGGCACAGGCACCGCTGGTATTACAGCTTTCAATAATATTACAGGTTATACAGCGTCTGGTGCGACTGGCACAACCAGCACTAATCTTGTATTTTCAACAAGCCCAACGCTTGTTACGCCTGTTCTTGGCGTTGCGTCTGCAACCAGCATTAATAAAGTAGCAATCACTGCGCCCGCCACAAGCGCCACATTGACGATAGCTGATGGTAAAACATTAACCGCAAGCAATACGATTACACTCGCTGCAACAAACGATAGTCAGACCTATACGTTTCCTGCGGCGACTTGTAATATTGGCTATTTAAATATTCCACAAAACTCTCAAAGCGCGGCATATACGACAGTTCTTGCAGATAGTGGAAAACACATTTTACATCCATCTACAGATAATAACGCCAGAACATTTACGATTGATAGCAACACAAATGTCCCATATGCAATTGGCACCGTGTTAACTTTTATCAATCAAATCAATACTGTTACCATAGCAATTACATCAGATACAATGACTTTGGCTGGGACGGCTACAACAGGTTCTAGAACATTAGCTGCAAATGGTATTGCAACCGCTATTAAAGTCGGAACGACAAGTTGGATTATTAGTGGAACAGGTCTGACCTAATGTCAGGTATTCTAAATCTTATTCCATCAACACAATTTCGCGGCCCCGCAACAGTTACATATCTTGTTGTTGGGGGAGGTGGAGGTGGTGGCGCTCCTTCATCAGCGGGAGGTGGTGGTGGTGGTGGATATACAACTAGCACATTATCTCTTAGCGGCTCTATAACTGTTACTGTTGGCGGCGGCGGCGCAGGTGCGTTATCCTCGGGGACTAACGGAACTGTAGGTAGCAATTCCGTCTTTAGCTCTGTCACAGGAAATGGTGGCGGCTTTGGTGCTGGTAATGGTGGTGGCGCATCGGCTGGTGGCAATGGTGGTTCTGGTGGTGGCGGCGCAGGTGAACAAGGAACAGCTGGCGGCACAGGTAGCCAAGGCAATAACGGCGGCGCAGGATCAGTGTCGCCCCGTAGAGGTGGCGGTGGTGGCGGTGCGGGTGCAGTAGGCGCAGCAGGCTCAGCAAGTGGTAATGGTGGTAACGGAACAGCAAGCTCTATTACTGGCGTTTCTGTAACATACGCTGGTGGAGGCGGTGCAGGCGCTGAATCTTCAACGGGTGGATCAGGTGGAACTGGCGGCGGTGGTTCAACTGGTGGTGGAACAGCGGGTAATGGTGGTGCAGGAACGGCTAATCTAGGCGGTGGTGGCGCTGGCGGCAACCGTGGTTCTGGATCTACTGGATCTTATGCTGGCGGCAATGGTGGGTCTGGGGTGGTTATTATCTCCTATCCAAACACATACTCAGATCCTGTCAGCTACACTGGCTTGACAGCCACAAGATCAACGTCTGGCAGTAATGTTATTTGGACATTTACTGCCGGAACAGGAACGGTGGCTTGGTAATGGCGCATTATGCTTTCTTAGATCAAAATAACATTGTTACTGAGGTTATTGTTGGTATTGATGAGTCCGACACATCCCAGAACTGGGAAGAGTGGTATGGCAACTATCGCGGTCAAATCTGTAAACGCACATCTTATAATTGCAAAGGTAATGTGCATTATGATTTGAATGGTTTACCGGATGGAAAACCAGCGTATAGAAAAAATTATGCTGGAGTTGGGTATTCTTATGACGCGGCGCTTGACGCTTTTATCCCTCCGCAACCATATCCATCGTGGTCGTTAAATACGACTACCTGTCTATGGGAAGCACCTATCTCGTATCCTACAGATGGAAAATCGTATATCTGGGATGAATCAACGCAAACTTGGGTGGTAAATGAAAATTGATCTGACGACACAACAATGGAATCATATTCTGACCGTCTTGGGCCAACGTCCGTATATTGAAGTCGTTGAACTCATCGCGGCGATTCAAAAACAGGCCGTTGACGATCAGACGCCTAAAGAGTAATAATGCCAATTAACCGACTAGCCGGATAGCTAGGTGATAGGAGATCGCGTGAGCGACGAAGAACAGGCTGTAGCGGAGATCAGCCCCGCGCCGGAACAGGAAGCCACGGCGGCACCTGAATCTGTTGAGACGACGCCGGAGGAACAATCGACGAAATCGTTCACTCAAGAAGAGTTGGACGCTATCGTTGGAAAACGCCTTGCAAGAGAACAGCGCAAATGGGAAAGAGAGCAGGCTCAACGGCTTGCGGAGCAACAGGCTAGACAGCCCGTCGCACCTCCACCTGCGCCAGATGATTTTGAGAACGCACAGGTTTATGCAGAAGCATTAGCCGAGCGTAAGGCTCAAGAGATGCTGGCACAACGAGAGGCCGCAAAGCAGCAGGCAGCTCTACTTGACGCTTATCACGACCGTGAGGAAGACGCTCGGTCTAAGTATGACGACTTTGAACAAGTCGCGTATAACCCGAATCTTCCTGTGACGGATGTGATGGCTCAAGCCATCCAGGCTTCTGATATTGGCCCCGATGTGATTTATCACCTTGGTTCCAACCCAAAAGAAGCTCATCGGATTTCCAGATTGTCGCCTGTCTTGCAGGCACGGGAGATCGGTAAACTTGAGGCTAAATTAGCTTCAGATCCACCGGTCAAAAGAACTTCATCTGCCCCGGCCCCTATTGCTCCTGTTGCTCCGCGTTCGTCTGGTGCTCCGACATATGATACAACTGACCCTCGGTCGATGAAATCAATGTCTACATCTGAATGGATTGAAGCGGATAGACAGAGGCAACTTAGGAAGCTGGAGGCTCAACGTCGCAGATAGGTGACATAAAATGAGCAATTCACTTTTAACAATTGATATGATTACGAGAAAGGCTCTGGAAATTCTGGAGAACAATCTTGTAATCACCCGCACTGTTAACCGCCAATATGACGACAGCTTTGCCGTCGAAGGCGCTAAGATCGGTTCAATCCTCCGTATCCGTCTTCCTGACCGCGCTTTGGTCACGGATGGGGCTGCGCTTCAGGTTCAGGACGACAACGAGCAATACACGACTTTGAACGTTTCGTCACAGAAGCACATTGGCGTGAACTTTACGTCTGCCGAACTGACCATGCAGTTGGATGACTTTGCTGAACGCGTGCTTAAGCCACGTATTTCTCAGCTTGCTTCCAGCATCGACGCTGACGTCGCTAACGCTTACCAGCAGATCTACAACTCTGTTGGCACGCCAGGCACGACGCCTGCCACGTCACTTGTTCTTCTTCAGGGCAACCAGAAGCTGAACGAGTTTGCGACGCCAATGTCTCAGCGTTATGTCGCCGTCAATCCAGCCGCTAACGCTGGTCTGATCGAAGGCATGAAAGGCTTGTTCAACCCAGTTGATACCATCAGCAAGCAGTTCAAAAACGGCTTGATGGGCGAAGGTATCCTTGGCTACGACGAGCTGAACATGACGCAGTCGATCCGTCAGTTCACGACCGGCTCGCGTAATACTTCAGCGTCTTACACTGTAACGACGACTGTTGCGACGCAGGGTCAGTCAACGATTGGCATCAGCGGTGCAACGACCGGTGAAACACTTGCTGTTGGTGACGTGTTCACCATCGCTGGTGTGTATGCTGTCAACCCGCAGACCCGTGAGTCAACTGGTTCGCTTCAGCAGTTCGTAGTAACTGCGGCTAACACCGCTGCGTCGTCTGCTTATTCGAGCGTGTCGATCTCTCCTGCGATCTATACGTCAACAAACGCTCTAGCAACCGTCAACAGCTTTCCTGTTTCGGGCGCTGCTATCACATTCCTCGGCGCTGCTTCGACGACGTATCCACAGAACTTGATCCATCACAAAGACGCGATCTCTTTCGCGACTGCCGATCTTCTCCTTCCACAAGGTGTTGATATGGCTTCGCGTCAGGTTCACAACGGCATTTCGTTGCGTATTGTCCGCCAATACGACATCAACAATGACCGTATGCCTTGCCGTATTGACGTGCTGTATGGCTACAGCGCGATCCGTCCGGTAATGGCCGCTCGTCTTTGGGGCTAATAAGAGGGGGCGAAAGCCCCTTCTTTCTCGCAATTTAGGAGTTAAATCACATGGCACTTCCTTCAGTCGGTGGTGGCTATCAGTTAGGCGATGGCAACCTTAATGAACAGGTATTGGGCGACCAAGGCTCGATTACAGCTCTAACGGGCGCAGCTAATACGATTACGGCAGCTCAAGCTACGTCAGGCATTATTACTGTTGCAAGTGGCGGCGCAGGCGCTTCTGTCGTGACCGTTCCAACGGGCGCGCAGTTGGATGCTCTGCTGACGAACGTTAAGATTGGCAGCACGTTTGATGTTTCTATTATCAACATCTCAACGACCAGCGGCGACGTTGTTAACCTTGCTGTTAACACAGGCGTCACGTTTGTTGGTAACGTTTATCTTGCCATCAATTCAGCTTCGGCTGCTGCTGTCACCTCTGGCATCTTCCGCTTTGTTCGCACAGCGGCAGCTACTTGGGTTGTTTACCGCGTCGCTTAATAGGGTGGGCTTTGGCCCACTCTTTTCTTTTAGGAGATTAAAATGGTCAATACCAAACCAGTTGGTGTTGCCTACTCTGATCCACAGCTTGTAAGCGGCACGACCATCGACGGTGCCGTCATTACAAATCCAACGATCACGGGCGCAACAGTCTCTGGCACGCTTACTTCGACGGCTACAACCGGCGCGGTAGTTGCCAACGCTACGGCAGGTCTTTATTTCCTGACGACAGCTATTACTGCTAATTCGACGACTACGACTGCGCCGGTAGGTTCGCTTGCTACAACGACGAACGCCACCGGCACCGGAAAGCTGTTTATCTCAGACGGCACTAAGTGGCAGTTCCCAGTATTCGTCTAATATCAATAACACGGGCGACCTACGGGTCGCCTGGCCCTCATAGGAGTTAATATGGCTGTATTTTATCTTCGTCATCCTATTCATGGCGCTAAAGTCGCTACATCTAATCTTGAAGTGGCGCATGACGAGGAACATGGTTGGGAGCAATTTGTCCCCGGCGAGGTGACTGAAGAACCGACCAATGCTATAGTTTCGCGACGCGGGCGCAGACAAAAGGTAGACGATGACAACGTATACGGCATACGACCAGATCTGCGGAGCCCTGAGACTGATAGGGATGCTGGCTGAAGGTGAAACGCCTTCTTCTGAGACAGCTAATGACTCTTTAGCGGCTTTAAATCAAATGATAGACTCTTGGAATACCGAGCGTCTGTCAGTTTTTTGCACGCAAGATCAAACATTTCTTTGGACGCCAAACTTTCGTGTTCAGACACTTGGCCCAACCGGAGATTTTGTTGGTAATCGTCCAATTCGTCTTGATGACGCGACGTATTTTATAGACCCATCAACAAATGTTTCTTTTGGTATCAAAATTATTAACCAACAACAATATGATGGTATTGCCGTTAAAACAGTGACCAGCACCTATCCGCAGGTCATTTTTGTCAACATGACATACCCAAATATTACGATGAGTATATATCCTGTTCCAACGCGTGTCTTGGAATGGCATTTCATTTCTGTTTCTACTTTAGATACGCCAGCAACTTTACAAACTCCATTATTATTTCCGCCAGGGTATTTGCGTGCATTTAGGTATAATTTGGCGTGTGAAATAGCGCCTGAATTTGGTGTTGAACCATCGCCTACAGTTAGTAGAATTGCTATGGCGTCCAAGCGTGATTTGAAACGTATTAATAACCCCGATGACGTAATGGCGTTGCCTTATAGCATGATGCAACGTCGTCAACGATTTAATATTTACGCAGGCAATTACTGATGAAGACGCCTATTCTTGGCTCGTCTTATGTAGCGCGTTCAGTCAATGCGGCTGATTCTCGTATGGTTAATCTTTACCCTGAGCTTATACCCGAAGGAGGCAAAGAAGCCGCATGGTTACAACGCGCGCCGGGGCTTAAATTTCTTGCTACCGTAGGGGGCGGCCCTATTCGTGGATTATGGGCATTTGGAAATTATGGGTATGTTGTATCTGGAAACGCTCTTTACCGCGTAGATACAAATTGGCTCCCCACATATTTAGGCGTTGTGGCTGGATCTGGCCCAGTTAATATGTCTAACAATAATACTCAAGTATATATCGCTGCGAATACATATGGATATATTTACGATACTTCTGGAAATACATTTTCGCAGATTACTAGCGCTAATTTTTACGGCGCGGTAGGTGTCGGATATTTAGACGGATATTTCGTTTATAATCAGCCCGGAACTCAAAATTTTTGGGTATCTAATCTTCAAGATGGTTTAACCATACAACCATTAAATTATGCCGCGGCTGATGGTTCACCTGATAATCTTGTAACGCTGATTGTCGATCACCGCGAAGTATGGCTTTTTGGGTCATACACCGTTGAAGTCTGGTATGACGCAGGTTTACCAACATTTCCATTGGCCCGTATTCAAGGTGCGTATAATGAAATTGGTTGCGCTGCTGCCTATTCAGTCGCTAAACTTGATAATGGTATTTTTTGGCTTGGCACAGATCAACGCGGTAAAGGTGTTGTTTATCGGTCTAATGGATATTCTGGTGTTCGTATATCAACGCACGCTGTTGAATGGCAAATTCAACAATACTCCAATATTTCTGACGCCACAGCGTATACATATCAACAAGACGGTCATTCATTTTATGTTTTAAATTTTCCTACTGCGGATACAACATGGGTATATGACGTCTCTACACAAGCATGGCATGAGCGCGCCGGATGGGACAATGACAAGTTCACGCGTCAGCGTGGTAATTGTCAGATGTTTTTTAATAATACCAATGTTATAGGTGATTATCGCGCGGGAACAATTTATTCTTATGATCTGAATGTTTATTCAGAAGCAGGGACAATTCAAAAATGGTTACGGTCATGGCGAGCGTTACCAGCAGGACAAAATGATCTTAATAGAACCACGCAACATAGTCTTCAACTTGACTGTGAAGCTGGCGTCGGTATTTCAGGATATAGCCAGGACGAAGTCAATGCTATTATTTATATTTATGACCGCGCTAACAATTTCATTTTGGACCGTTCTGGGTCTGCTTTAACGATTAGGAACTATACTACTTATACTGTGACCCCCGGCGCAGATCCTCAAGTCATGTTACGATGGTCGGATGACGGCGGGCATACATGGTCAAATGAACATTGGAAATCTATGGGTCAAATTGGGCAAACTGGTTATCGAACGATCTGGCGACGACTTGGTATGACAACTAAGCTCCGTGACCGTGTGTATGAGGTGTCAGGCACTGATCCTGTTAAAATAGCCATTATGGGCGCTGAATTACACGCGGACGGCACTAATGCCTAACGTAAACCCCAATAACACTCAGATACCCGCACCGCGCGTAGATTTTATCAATAGAGAGACAAATTATGTTTCGCGGCCTTGGTATACTTGGCTGTTTAATATCTACCAAGCTGTTCAAGCTGGCGAACGATATGGATCTTTTTACGATACCACAACACAAAGCGCTGCGGCCATAAACACAGCTTATGCTGTTACATTCAACAGTGCTTTTACGGACGCCGCAGGCAATACATTAGCCTATGGGGTGTATATTGGAACACCAACTTCTCGTATATATGTAGACATTACAAGTACATATAATTTTCAATTTTCTTTACAGGTAACAAGTTCCAGCGGTAGTGCGCAAGCAATATACATTTGGGCAGACGTTAATGGAACTGCGGTGCCTAACTCTGCTACAAAAGTTACCCTTCAAGGGTCTAACGCTGCAACTGTCACTGCGTGGAATTTTGTGCTAAACCTTCAAAAAGGCGATTATTTTCGTCTTATGTGGTCCACAGATAATACAAACGTAAAGATAACAGCATTTTCTAATTCAAGCCCTGTTCCAGCTATTCCCTCGGCCATTTTGACCGTTACAAGTATCGTAGGTGCCTAAATGACTGTTTTAACACCAACAGCAAAAATGCAATTTTTTGCCGCGTCAGGCGCTCCGCTTGTTGGCGGCCTATTGTATACTTACGCCGCAGGCACAACAACGCCTCAAGCATCTTACACGGACAGCACTGGCTCTACGCCAAATAGTAACCCGGTGGTTCTTGATTCGCGTGGCGAAGCCAATGTTTGGTTAGGTTCAGCAACATATAAATTTAAACTTTGCGCTCCAGATAATACAGAAATTTGGACTGTTGACAATATTTCAGCGCCTACAACGGCATTATCCCCGGTTTTGACGGGTAACGTAACTATTGGATCTTCTTCTAGCGGCGCGGCGCTTAAAATTACTCAAACAGGCACCGGGCCAATATTTGTCGCGCAAAATGTAGCTGATCCAGATACAACGCCGGTCATTATTGACGCTAATAATAATTTAGGTATTCAAACAACATCGCCTGGCGCTGCATTAGATATAAGTAATTCTGGGGCTATGTGGCTATCAAATGGCGGCGTAGCTCGGTCAATTATATCGGCGGATGCGTCTAATTCCTATTATTCGGCTGAAGGCGCACGCAGTATAGTTCTTAAGGCTAATGGCACGACGCTGTTTACTATTAATACGACAAATGCTACTTCAACTATTCCTATTATATTACCTTCTGATCCTACAACGTCACTTCAAGCATCCACTAAGAATTATGTGGACACAAGTATGCTTACATCCATAAGCATTGCTGCGCCGCCAGGAGCTATCATGGCTTTTGCTTCAGGATCAGCGCCATCAGGCTGGTTAACTTGTGCTGGGCAAGTAATATCTCAAACAACATACGCCGCTCTTTATGCAGTTTGCGGGTCTACATGGAATGTAGGCGGCGAAGCTGCGGGAACTTTTAGAATACCAGATTTTAGAGGTATGTTTCTCCGCATGACAGGAACCAATGGTGTCTATGGAACGGCTGTTGGTCCAGCCATCGGCGGGTATCAAGCAGACACTTATCTTAACCACAGCCATACAGCTACATCTACGGATAGCGGCCATACACATAATATTACTTATAATACTAATACTGGTGGTGGCAGCGGTAATAATCAGATTCTTAATTATGGCGGTGGTAATCAATTTAACACAGGAACTGGTAACGCCAATATCACAACGACTGTAGCTACATCCACGACCGGCGGCACAGAAACAAAGCCAAAGAACTATGGCATCCTTTATATCATCAAAACATAAAAATAAAGCTATAGCCGTCGGTTATCAGGCGACAGATTGGCATATACCAATGACTTTTGAGCAATATGCTCAGATTGTTGAGGATTGGGATATAAAAGCTATTGTAAAGGATAACATAGTTATAGGGGCTATCTATTCCAAAAATGGTGAAACTCATGTATCTATATTATCTGAATGGCGCAAGCGTTGGCTGACAAAAGGACTCTTAAAAGAAATCCTAGCAGATATGCAATTTACACGCATTACGCCGGGGCATGAGTTCATGTATAACATATTGGAAAGACTAGGTTACATACCTCAATCGGATGGAACCGTAGCAAGAGAGAAGTAAAATGGGTTTTTCCTCGGCCGCTAATGCTTCGAATCAAGGCACTCAGCTTGCCATGTTGGCGCAAGCTCAACAGGCCGCTGCCGCTCAAAACGCTATTCAACATGGTCAAAATCAAGCTGTTGGCGCTCTTCAACAAGGACAGACATCAGCCGTTGACGCGCTTAAAGCCGCGCAAAATCAAGGAATTAATGTTCTTGGTCAATATTATGGTCAAGGTGTAGGCTATCAACAGCCTTATATGAACGCAGGCACGCAAGCAACAAATCAACTTGCGGCAATGTATGCGCCGGGTGGTCAGTATGGTCAAATGCCAACAGCCGCGCAGCTTCAAATGGACCCAAGTTATTCTTGGCGATTCCAGCAAGGCCAGCAGGCGGCTCAGAACGCTATAGCTGCGGGTATTGGCGGCGCAAGCGTCGGTGGCAGCGCATTAAAAGCCATTACGGATTATGGACAGAACGCCGCCAGCCAAGAATATAGCAACGCATATAACCGCTTTATGCAACAGGCTCAGTTACAGACTGGCGCATTGCAGAACATAGCTGGCACAGGTGCAGGCGCAGCTAATCAAGCCACAGCATTGGCCGGTCAGACCGGCGCTAATCAAGCTAATCTTTATGCCAATACAGGCCAAAACCTGGCCAGCACATATGGCACAACAGGTTCTAATTTAGCCAATACTTATACGGGTGCAGATCAGCAACTTGCGGCTAACTATAACGCGCTTGGTCAGAACATCGGGCAAGGCTACGCCAACATCGGTGCTAATAACGCCAGCGCTTATATGGGACCAACGAACCTAATGGCGACGCTTGCGGGTCAAGCTCTCGGTGCGGGTGCAACTTATCTAGGTATGAAGGCGCGCGGATAATGCCAATTCAATATCAGCCAGTTCCAGAATTTCAGGTTCCTGATCTTAACCTTATGGGCGCATATGCTCAGGGGCAGGCGCTTGCGTCTAACCGATTGCGCGATCAAGTATTACAAAATTCTTTAGCTGAACAACAACGTAAACAAGAACTAGAAAATAAGATGTTGGCGGTTACAGGTGCGCCAGGATTTAACTTATCTTCGCCTGAAGCTGTTAGACAACTTCAAGGTCTTGATCTTGATACAGCAATGAAACTTAAAGCCTCACAAGAAGAGGCATATTATCGCGCGCAAGCCGCAGAACATCAGCGTATGTCAGCAGCTAATCAAGCCAGCGATGCGGCTATCCGCGCTAAAAGATTTCAAGCTGAATATCCCGGCTTAGAAGCTAAAGCCGCGCATGAAATTACACAGGCTCATTCAGCCGAGTTAGATTTTCACAACAAAAAGATCGGCGCGGCACAAGATATATTAGCTAGAACAGCACCAGACGGTTCTACATACGCCGAAGATCGTGATGCAATAATGCAGATTGACCCGTCTTTTGGTCAACATTTGCCAGATAAATATAATCCTAAAGCTATTAACAAAGCGCTTATGACAGCGGATATGACGCGCGGCGTAATTACTAAAGAACTTGAGGCGCGTATTCCTAAAGTTATGGCTCCAACAGAGAACATGCCGGGTATGGTTGTCGGCCCTGGTGGGGTTGAAAAGTTACCTCAAGTTGCGGCAGGATCTACGGCATGGGGCCAAGAAGTCGCAGCGCCTAACGTGCGTGCGCCGGGGTTAGGCCGTAATCTTGGCCCTGCGGCTATGGAATTAGCGCCGGAAGCTAAAGCTATTCAAGATCAGATGGCAACTGAACAAGTCATTCAGCAGAACGCGCCGATAGGCCGTGAAAAAGAAGCGCTTGGTAAATATCGGTTTAGCAATACCCTTAAAAATATTGGATCTACATATATAGATTTAGCTAAAGCTAAAGGTATTTCTGTTCCTGGTGAAACGCCGCAAGAGACTTTTGAAGCTCTAGCCAACAAATCACGTTTAGGAACATTGTTTGGTAAACTAAATGCAGATGAACGACTAGCGCTTGTTGATTCACTTAGATCACAAGTGTCTACTGCTATTCCTCAATTTGCAGCGGCGGCGGGACTTCAAAGCAAGAATTTTGATTCTAATGCTGAAGGTGAACGTCTTCGTGCAGCTTTAGCTGATCCAGATAATATTGCTAACATCAGTAGCGCATTTAGAATACTTAATGACCTAAATAAACAATTTGGTTCTGGCACGACGCTATTCGAACCTAAAAAAGAAGCTGAAAATATTATCGGCGCGCGTCGTGGTGCGCCAGAAACTCCAAAAGCTGGCGGCATTATTGACTTTGGGGATCTGAAATAATGGATGTTCGGCTTCCTGACGGCACAGTCATTAAAAATGTTCCTGAAGGGACAACCAAAGCACAGCTTACTGAAAAGCTGAAAGCTAATGGCTATGACATCAGTACGCTCGAAGAAAAGCCATCTGGATTTGCTGGCACAACATCTGGCAAAGTGCTTGGGTATTTAAGCGAAGCTGCGGGTAATGTGCCGCAAGATGTGATGAATATTGCACAAGGCGCGTATAATGTAGCTACGGACCCACTTCAGGCGCTTCAAGGCGTGGCTGAAGCCGTTGGCAGTCCATTGCAGACAGGCGCGCAATTACTTGGTGGTGCATATCAAGTAGCGCGTCATCCTCTTGAGACTTTTAAAAATGCGCCTGTGTCTACAGTTTTAGGCGTCTCTATGGCCGCGCCAATAGCGCGAGGTATTGGCGCGGTAACTTTAGAACCAACTGCCGCTGTAGCTAATAGATTTGTATCACCATTGTTAAAACCTGTTCTTCAGCCAGAAGCGGCGGCGGTTGAAAATATTATGGCTAAGACTGCACAGCCGCGCGAATTTGCGGCGGCTATGCAACAAGCTCCTGAAGTTACACCGGGTGCGCCTGTAGCTACAGCTTCACAACGAGCAGTTGCAGCGGGTTTATCTGAACCAGCCGTTGCTGGTATGGAAGCTAACTTAATGAATGTTAGCGAGCCATATGGACGTGATATATTTAAATTAAAAGAACAAAGACTATCAGCAATTCAAGATCAATTAACGCGCGTCGATCAACAATTAAAAACACGCGCTAAAAATATGTCGCCAGAAGCGCGCGGCGAATTAAGATCTGTTCGTGATAGTCTTATGCAACAGCTTGCTACTGAACAAGCTGGATTAGAAACACAAGCACGCGGCGTAGCACAAAGATTACCTGAAACAGGTCAGCGTATGCCTGGCGAAACGCTCGCTGGTCGGGCTGAAACTTTACAACGCGAGACACGTCAGGAACGCGTGCGCCCTGTATTTAGACAAGCGTTCCGAGAAGCAGGCAACGCGCCGATAGACACAACGGGTGTTATTCGTCGCACAGAACAAATTCTTGGCCGTCCATTAACAGAATTTGCACCGGAGACTGCGCCTCAAACTGTGCGGCTTCTACAAAATCTTCCTGAGCAAGCATCATTACGTCAGCTTGATGAAGTTCGTAAAGCTGTAGGATTAGATATTGCTGGCGCTGAAAGATCTATGGCTTTCGGCGCGGCGCAAACGCTTCCTAATCTTTACGGCGTTTATGATGCAATTCGAACTGCTATTGCTAGAAGTCCTGAATTACCGAACACCGCACGCAATCTTTATAATCGTGGGCTTCAAATGCACCGCGAAGAAGTTATTCCTAGATTTAGGACTGGTGTTGTCAGAGATATTCTGCGAACAACAGGTAAAAATGAGCCTGGTCTATTGCCTGACCGCGTTGTTAAAACATTTTTACAAGATGAACGCGGCGCTCAACAGTTTGCAACAACATACCGTAATGATCCTTTAGCCCGACAAGCTATGCTTACCGGCGTAGAAGATTTAGCTAGAAAGGCTGTTGTTGATCCTACCACGCGTATGGTGAACCCCGAAGCTATAGATAAATTTATAGCCGATCATGGGCGTCAACTTAATATAATGGGCGTTGATGCTAATACAATTCTTCAGCCTATCCGTGCGGAAGCGGCGCGCCTTCAAACTGGTATGGAGCGTCTAGCTGAACAAGCTAGAATTATGCGTAAAGCAAGCCCCGCTGAAGTTGTTGATGAAGCACTTAAGTCAGCGCCTAATATGGACTTTTTACAGCGTCGTCTTCGTAATTCGCCAGAGGCGTTAGAAGCGCTTAATAAAGAAGTATCAGATAGAGCGCTTAATCTTATTCGTTCAGGCGACCCTGAAGCGGCTATGAAATATCTTGATAAAAATGAAAAACCACTTCGCATGGTGCTGAGCGATCAATATGGTCGTATTAGAGGTCTTGTAAGGACACAGCAACAAACAGCTAAAATAGCTAAAGAAGCGCCGTTGCCAGATAAAAAAATGACAATTCAATTAGATAATACATTTACGCCAGCTCAATTAACTGATCTGCGCGTTGTAGCGGATGAGATAAAAAGATTAAACGAAGTAGACCAATTAGCCGGTGTTCGACGCGCGCCCGGCGTTACCAAACTAGGTGCAGAAGCCGGTGTTTCATCTGAAGATCTTCCAAATACTTTATCGCGAAACACTACGCTTATAAAATCAATAATAGATAAATTTCAAAAAATATCTAACCGTCGAATGGTGTTAAAAACCGCTGATTTATTAGTAAAAGATCCTGAGCGATTAGGTCAGTTAATAGAAGATGCGTTAAATAAACAACAGGTTACAAAAGTAAAACGTAAAACCACGCCGTCTGAAATGATTCGTGGTGCAGTCACACTTCAAAACGCATTGAATCCACAGCAAAACCGTAACGCGATGGCGAGATGAAAATGAGCGAATATCAGTTCTTTTTTAACGTCGCCACGGCGATAGTAAGCGTCACTTTTGGATGGGTGCTTAACACCATATGGGGGTCATTAAAGGATCTTCAGACGGCTGACAAGGCGCTTGTCGATAAAGTCGCGTCTATCGAGGTGCTTGTGGCCGGACGATATGTGACGCGCGATGAGTTTAATACGTCGCTTAACGCGATCTTTTCTAAATTAGATCGTATTCAAGATCTTATTTCTCAAAAGGCAGACCGATGACTTGGCCGCTTCAATCACAATGCGACGCGTTTTATGGCAATCCTCGCGGCCGCAATGGTGGCCCATCAGCGCAATGGGAAAAAGCTAATCTTATTCGAATCAGTCCGCCGTTTAAGATGCAGTTTGCTGGCAAGCCGATCACGTCAATCGCCATAAATAAAAAATGTGCGGACAGTTTGTCACGGATTTTTGACGCAATATGGCTTGCATCTGGCAAAAATCAAAAAATAATTGACGATTGGGGCGTCTCTGTCTTTTCAGGGTCATATAACTATCGTGTAATGCGCGGCGGTAACGTATTGTCAATGCACGCATATGGGTGTGCTATTGACCTTGACGCCCCCCGGAATTGGTTTCACGACCAAGATCCGCACTTTGCAAAAGTGCCTCAAGTC
>Ga0208255_100042_pt1 | contig 19239 bp, 23 predicted proteins | sample CryBogCBH06Jun08_FD_184600 | JGI IMG/M metagenome (GOLD analysis project Ga0208255, IMG submission 184600) | Freshwater microbial communities from Crystal Bog, Wisconsin, USA - CBH06Jun08 (SPAdes) | ecosystem: Environmental > Aquatic > Freshwater > Lake | place: Crystal Bog, Wisconsin, USA... | reverse complement strand
GCTTTGTTAGATATTGCTTTAGAATCCGGCCATGTAATTAAACCAACTAATGGTTGGTATTCTCGTGTTAATACTGAAACTGGTGAGATTGAAGAAAAGAAATGGCGAGTTAAAGATACAGACTCAAAAGTGTTTTGGGATCCAATCCTAGAAGATGCAAAATTTAAAGAATTTGTAGAAAGCAAATATCGGATTTCACATTCTGATATTATTCAAGATGAAGTAATAGCAGACGCATTTGGAGAAAATGATGATTAAATTCGTTCAAGGTACAGACTATGAATATGTAGTCAATGATAAGGACTTAAATTCGGTTCATATTAAATTGTTGACCGGTGAGTACAAAGATACTGTATTTAAGTATGGAAAAGTGGCCATCGATGAAAAAGATGATAATGCCTATTTACAGTTTAACTTTACTGTGATACAATCACCAGTTAATAAGTTAGAAAAGATGTTAGCATTTAGAAATTACATTGGTGATTTGTTAAGTACAATTATCACCAGTCAACTTGATATTGAAGAGAGTTATATAGATGAGAATGGAACAGATGATTCATCCGGGGTTGATGCCTATGATACTTTTTTAGATGACCCTAATCAGATTTAAATTAATTTACAATTATTAAAATGCCATCTGGTCATTCCATTACCACCAGTTTTATTACAGTGTGGACAGGTTAGAATAATTGATTTTTTAATGTTACTTAATTTTTGTTTTCGTTCTGCAGAAAAGGGCTTGTTTTTATTACCGGAACCAATTTTGTTTCCTTGCATTGACAAACTTCTTTTTTGTTTTTCTTCTAAGGATTGGACTCTATGTAATCCAAATACCCCTTCACCACCTTTGGTTTTATTATACCCCGAATTGAAGGAGTCATACATTTCAATAAAATATGGTTCCATTATATCTTTACAATGATTTTTTTCTTTAGACTGATATAGTAGTTCCCATTGAAAATTATCCCAACCATGTTTTCTGATAGCTCGATAAAAATGGTAGTTTAATTTAACAGAATTCGATTTGTGTATTCTTTTTCTATTCGGCCAATTGGAATCAAAACCTATGTAGATTTTGTTGTTGATGGTATTAATTACTTTATATACTGAATATATACTTGACATGGGCTGTGTCCTTGTGTTATAGTGTATGGCATAGAGTAGGTAGATGTTAGCGCATCGTGACCTACACCTTTATTTATAATGGAAATGTTATGAGAATGGAACAATTAATATTAAAAAATCTGATTTACAACGAGGACTACTCTAGGAAGGTTCTTCCGTTTGTAAAATCGGATTACTTCTCGGACAGAACCGAGAAACTAATTCACCAAGAAGTTAATGACTTCATATTAAAATACAATTCACTTCCATCATATGAAGCCCTAATTCTTACAATTAAAGAGAAGAATGGGCTTCAAGATGAGGAAGTCAAACGAGTTGTTGAATATCTAGGTACAGTTAATGAAGACAAAGAACAAGTATCCAAGATGGATTGGTTACTTGATGTAACTGAGAAGTTCTGCCAAGAAAAGGCTGTATATAATGCTGTCTTGGACTCCATTCATATCTTAGATGGTAAAGACAAAAATCAAAATGATAAAGGTGCAATCCCCAAGATATTATCTGACGCTCTCGCTGTTACCTTTGATACCAATGTAGGCCATGATTACTTACAGGATTCGGACAGTCGCTATGAATTTTACCACAGAAAAGAAGAAAGAATTCCCTTTGACTTGGATTATTTTAACAAGATTACGAAAGGTGGCTTACCGAATAAAACTCTCAATATTGCATTGGCTGGTACTGGTGTAGGTAAGAGTCTTTTCATGTGTCATGTGGCCGCTGGTGCTATGGTACAAGGTAAAAATGTCTTATACATCACCATGGAAATGGCTGAAGAAAAGATTGCTGAGCGAATAGATGCTAACTTGCTCAATGTTAATCTGGATGATTTAACGCAGTTGCCTAAAGATATCTATGATAAGAAAGTCAATAAAGTCAAGGATATGTGTACAGGTAAACTAATTATCAAAGAGTATCCGACAGCCTCGGCTTCGGTTACCCACTTTAGGGCTTTATTAAATGAACTCAATCTTAAACGCAATTTCATGCCTGATATTATCTTCATTGATTATCTTAATATCTGTTCTTCATCTCGGCTTAAAGTTGGTTCGAATGTTAATTCCTATACCTACATTAAATCGATTGCTGAAGAGATTCGAGGACTTGCTGTGGAGTTTAATGTTCCAATTGTGTCTGCAACTCAAACAACCAGAAGCGGATTTACAAGCTCTGACCCAGGACTTGAGGATACTTCTGAATCATTTGGACTCCCTGCCACCGCAGACTTCATGTTCGCCTTAGTATCATCCGAAGAACTAGAAGGTCTTGGCCAAATAATGGTCAAACAGTTAAAGAACAGATATAATGATCCAACTTATCATAAACGATTTGTATTGGGAGTTGACCGAGCTAAGATGAAGTTATATGATGTTGAACAATCGGCTCAAAGTTTGACGGATGCTGGCCAAGATAAACCGCTAAATACATTCGGCAACAACGAAAAGAAAAGTAAATTCTCAGGATTTAAAGTGTGATACACATAGAAGTTACAGGTAAATCTAATTATTTGTTTAAGCAAACAGTGATTGCGGCCTGTAGGTTCTATATGGTTCAACTTAGATTTAGGAAAAGAAAAACACCCCTCGATATTACAATTAAGATTACAAAGAAAATAACAGAGCAAGGATTATGTGAGTTTAACCAAGACTTTAAATATCCAGAAATAGAAATTTACCTGAATAAAGAAACAGGTGAAGATGAGATGATTAAAACCTTGGCTCATGAATTGGTTCATGTCAAACAATTTCTAAGAAAAGAATTGAGAGTCTGTAATAAAGAAATTTATTGGAAAGGTCAGCTTTCTGAAAATGAAGAATGGGAAGATGAAGCTTACGAATTGGAAGAAAAACTATATGGTGAATATATAAAATGGAAATAACAAAAGAAGATGGCCTGTATGTTGCCAAGGCTTTCAAGGATTACTTTAGTAACTTTGAGAACATTGAGCAATATATGCGTGACGAAAAACTAAAGTCACTTGAGGATATGCCAGCTACACTATTCCCAATCGAAGATGATTTATTCTCTGATTTTACTATGCACCCAAATGATATGGACATTGAAGTGTGTGAAATACCAGGCGAACAATGGGAAACACTGATGAAGATTACCTCATCACATATCAACAAGGCACCAGTTGGTCGTAATATTCAATTAGCAGTGCGGGAAAAGAAAACACAAAAAGTTGTCGGTTTTATCCGATTAGGTTCTCCTGTCATTTATATGAAACCCCGTAATGGTCTTCTTGGCCAAGTGTGGATTCAAAACCCAATTTCCGCCAAACGATTTAATCAATGTACTATCATGGGCTTTGTTATTGTGCCTGCTCAACCATTTGGATTTAATTATCTTGGTGGTAAACTCTTGTCAGCCATTTGCACATCACATGAAGTGCGAGAGATTGTCAACAAGAAGTATAAGATGAACCTGTGTTTATTTGAAACAACCAGTTTATATGGTTCATCTAAGACGGTATCCCAATATGATGGAATGAAACCACTAATTCGATTTAGGGGTTTAACAGAATCCGACTTCGTGCCTATGATGCACGGTGATAGATATCGGGCTTTGAAAAATTACCTAGAAAGTCGATATGGTGATTTGTTAGAAGGTGAAGAATCTTCAACCAGTCGTAAATTAAGAACATTTACTAAGATAATGGCTTTGACAAAAGCAACATTAAAAGGTACACCAGACGGTGAGGATTTTGCTAGGACAATAGAAAAGGCCAAAGACTTAACAGAACAAAAAAGATATTATACATCTGATTATGGATTTAAAAACATGGTCGACTATATAAATGGTGTTGATGATGAGTTAGTACCAGGTGAGAATTACGAAAAACATAACTTGAAAAACATTGTGGATTGGTGGAAACAAAAAGCTTCCAACCGCTATGATAGTCTGCTAGCAGATGGCCGACTAAGAACCGAACTTGAAGTTTGGAACACAAATAAAAACATTCAGATTATTAGATAAATACTTTCATTTGAGAATACTATGGCAGATACCACGAGTTTAGCAGAATCTTCACAAGCTTTATTTTGCGCATTGGGAGAATATATCAATATTAAAGGTAAATCTGTAGATATTTATTTTGACAAGAAGGTTAATCCTGATTTTTTAAAATTTGAACAATCTTGGCATAAAGATTTTAATAAGACAGAAGATTCTATAGAAAACATCTACAATAAATTTACTAGAACCGCAACCGGTGCTCAAAATTTAAGTTATGGTGATATCAAAGATTTCTTGGTATTAAAAAAAGATTGGTATCTTTCATCTATAGCTATTGCTGACAAATTCATCAAAGATGTTGCTAAAGTTCCAGGCCTAAGTGCTTTTAGAAATAAACCTAGTTTGAGTGAAATATGGTATTATCGTGGTGACAGTGAAGTTATGACTATTCTAGCAGATTTATTTAAAATAGCAAATACCAATGCTGATTCTCCTTTTGGAGACCTTAATAAATGGTCTCCAGCAGATATCTATTTTGCGGATAAGTTAGCAAAAGCAGAAATTAAAAGGTCATTAGAATATTATAAATCTCATAGCAAACAATATGGTTTTGATATATTGAATAATATGATTAGTAGTTTAATGGATAAAGGATATCTTCTTCCTATTTCACTAAAAAAACAAACAGGAACAGTAATGATTAAACCTGTAAATTTCGATAGAGTAAAAGAAGAACAAGAAATTCTAAAATTTGGTTTTACTGGATTACGCCAACCATGGAAGAAATCTACACCTGAATCTCCACAAACTAGGGATTTGCAATTACAAGTATCAAGTTCCAAAACAGAATATATCCAGATACGACATGATGCTTCAAATGGCGAAAAATCGGATGGATTTAAATCTGAATATTTTGGTGGTGGTGAAGCTAAGGGTGGAGGGGTTTCTTCTATTAAAATGTTTTCTAAAATATTTTCAGACATAGATAAGGGTGCGGCTGATACATTTCAAAGAACTTGGCGAAATGGTTCAGATGAATATAAAAAGGTTATGAAACCTAAACGAGCAAAACTAGAAGCTGATTTAAAAATGTCAAAATCCGCAGAAGCACAAAAATTAATTAAAAAGGCTTATGATGAAGATAGGGGATTAATGAGTGCCATGTATGTAACAAATCCTGTTTTTACATTTATGATTATTTGGCTTAACAAAAATGATAAAGTCGTTAAAAATGATCCGTTAATTGTATCGCCCGCAGATAGATTGATACAAAAAGTATACAAATATATAACCTCAAGAACTGAAATATCAAGTAAATTTATTATTATGAAATAAGGATTATTATGGCACTAACACTAGACGCACAAGCAATATTAAAACAATATGAGAATACTGGAGATGACTTTGGTTTCTCCACAGTATCAGAAGAAGAATACAATTCAGTCATAAACAATTCAGTTGTTTCGGCTGACGATTATAAAACTAGGTTACAAGAAGTTGAAAAACTAATCATTCCTTTCTTACAAAAACTTTATTCTACGGCCGAGAAAGAATACATATACTGGCCTAATCGTAAAACAACTATTGAAGGTCAAATCAACAAGATTTTGAAATTAACTCGTGGGTAATTATGTATATTTTTATTGTGACATCAACTTTGAATCCAAAGATTGGTATTCTATCTCCTGAGATTCGTTACCAACAAACCTTAAACACAATCAAATCAATCAAAGACAAAGTTAAAGACTCCGTTATATTAGTCTTGGATTCATCTCCTGTGCCGTTGGAACAGGCTATGATTGATGGGTTGAAGTCACAGGTTGATTACTTTATATCTCTGTTCAACCATACTCATGCTACAGAATTAGGCAATGCAGGACTTAAGAGTCCAGCTGAATGTTACATTATGATTGTGGCTCTGGATATAATTCGTAACTTAGCCTTAGATAAGGTTCAACGAGTATTCAAAATAACAGGCCGAGGTGAACTGACTGAGCGATTCAATATTGAGGACTATGATAATCCTGATATGAAAGGTAAATATGTATTCAAGACTAGAGTTGTTTCATGGATGACACCCCAATTAAATCTAGTTGACACTCGATTATGGTCGTTTGATTATCCAATGCTCGAAGAAGTCAATCATATGGTTAGACAAGCATATGACGATTGTATGAATACTCGATGGGATTTGGAGCATATATATTTCAAAGTAATGAATAAAGAAAAACTATTTGAGAAAGATGTAATTGGAATGAAATGCCAGTTAGCATCTGATGGAGTAATTATTGATGAATAACCCTTTAGTAACAATTATCACACCAACCACTGGTTCAAAATTCTTATCACAAGTGATTGAATCGGTTCAAGACCAAACCTATAAGAATATCCAACATTTGGTAGTTGTAGATGGGCCATCTGATTCAGCTTGTGGAATTCTGAGTGAGTATTTGGCTATCCCTAATATTGACATTTTAAAACTTCCATACAACACAGGACATGACCAATATAATGGCCATAGAATTTATGGAGCATCCACTTTCTTGGCCAAAGGCGATTACTTTATTTTCTTAGATGAAGATAACTGGTTAGAACCAAATCATGTCCAAGCATTGGTGGATTCAATTGGTGATAATTCTTGGGCTTACACATTGCGTAAGATTGTAAATCAAGATGGTGAATACATATGCAACGATGATTGTGAATCTTTGGGAAATTGGTTATCAATACTCAATGATTATTTTGTTGATGTCAATTGTTATATGCTTCGTAAAGATGTTGCTCTGAACTTTGCTCCTGGTTGGTATCGTAGAGCAAGACATCCACAAGAACAACCAGAAGTTGACCGCTTACTGAGTGGGTGGCTAAGGCTGAAAAATTTGAAAGCAAGTTGTACAGGTGAATATACAGTCAACTATCGTGTAGCAAGTAGAGCTGACTCTGTGACAGGTGAGTTTTTCTTAAAAGGCAATGAATATATGAAACAGAAAATGAATGGAGAATTACCGTGGCGCAAAGAAATTTAATAATTGGTGTATTTTCTAACTATGAATATGATGATGTCAAGCCATGGGTAAAATCGGCCAGAGATTGTGGTTTCAAGGGTGATGTAGTATTAATTGCTATTGATGTTAAAGAAGAAACCTGTGAACGAATTGAAGAAGATGGGGTTATCGTAGTCCGAAAAACTAAGATGCAAAATATGATGATCCACATGGAAAGGTTCTTTCATATTCATAAGTATCTATCTGAATATCCAGATTATAATTATGTCATATCTACTGACGTTCGAGATGTAATCTTCCAAAAGGATCCAACTGAATGGTTTGAATTTTTCTTCAGAAAATACATTGTTTCATCAGGTGAGGCTATCCAGATTAAAAACGAACAATGGAACCGAGATAATATTATCAAAAACTTCGGCCAGTATTATTACGAAGAAATCAAAGATGAGATTGTTCAATGTGTTGGTGTCTTAGGTGGTCATGCTAAATATATGAAAGACTTGTGTTTCTATATTTACCAAATGTCATTGAATCGTCCAGATTGGGTTGCTGACCAAGCTGCGTATAATATGATTATACATAAGTCACCATGGAAAGAATTAACTTACCATGCAGAATTAAAGGATGCTTGGGCTATCAATGCTCATGTAACTAACTATGAACCAGATATGAATAAGTTTGGTCCTCATTTAATGGAACAGCGACCATACCTAGAAAATGGTATGATTATCGATGGCAAGACAAAAGATCCATTCCATATTGTTCACCAGTATGACCGAGTCAAAGAATGGAAGAAATTTTACGAAGATAAGTATGATGTGAAGATTAATTCGCAATATACACCAGATGATGATATGATTGTTATTAATACAGGAGTTTAATATGAAGTGTTTAGTTACGGGTGGTTCTGGTTTTATTGGTTCTAATTTGGTTGACAAGTTAATTGAAATGAGTTATGATGTTATTGTGATTGACGATGAGTCTGCTACAGCACACGACCAGTTCTATTACAATCCTAAAGCTTTCTATTTCAAGTATGATATTTGTGATTATATAAACACTAAGCCGTTATATAATGGTGTAGATTATGTATTCCATTTGGCGGCTGAATCTCGTATTCAACCTACTATTGAAAATCCAGTTGGAGCAGTCAGAACAAATACATTAGGTACCGCAACAGTATTACAATGTGCTAGAGAAGCTAATGTTAAACGGGTAATGTATTCTTCTACTTCATCAGCTTATGGTTTAGCAAATACCCCGCCATTAAAAGAAAACATGCCGACAGATTGTTTGAATCCATACTCTGTTTCCAAAGTAGCAGGTGAAAGTCTATGTAAAATGTACTATGACTTGTTTGGTTTAGAAACGATTGTGTTCCGTTACTTCAATGTGTATGGTCCAAGACAACCAATGCGTGGGCAGTATGCACCTGTGATTGGGTTATTCTTACGTCAGAAAGATGCGGGTGAATCTTTGACTATTGTAGGCGATGGTTCACAGAAACGAGATTTTACTCATGTAAATGATGTTGTTAAGGCTAATATTCTAGCAGCAACTACTGTGTTTAATATTAACCCACCTGTTGGGCTATCTACACATGTATTAAAACCATTTGGCCAAATCTACAATGTAGGCACCGGTAAAAATCATTCAGTATTGGATTTAGCTAAAATGATTTCCAATAATTACACATTTATACCAGATAGACTAGGTGAGGCTAAAGAATCACTAGCTAGCAATTCCAAAATCAGAGAATATTTTGATTGGATACCAACAGTTAAGTTAGAAGATTATATTGAGGAACAATTGAATGGCTAATATTACTATCGTTACTGCTTTCTTTGACATTGGTCGAGAAACATGGACACAAGATAAAGGTTTACCTCATTATCTGTACAGACCAACGCAAACATATTTTGACCGATTTGCTAATATGGCACAACTCAACAATGAGATGGTCATATTTACTTCACATAACTTAGTTGATAAAGTTTGGGAATATCGCAAGGGTAAAGAAGATATTACAGAAGTTATCGGTATTGATTATGCTGATGAATTTAAAGAATTAAGATTGGCCATTGCTACTATACAAACTAATGAAGATTATCAGAAACAAATTAATCCATGGCAAGTAAAGAATCCAGAATACTGGTCTCCCGATTATGTTTTGGTTAACACATTGAAATCTCATTTTGTTAACCGTGCTATTGCTAACCATAAAGTGACAAATGAATTGGTATCATGGGTTGATTTTGGATACTGCCGTAATGTAGAAGAATTCATCAAAGGAACAGAATGGAATTATGACTTCAATCCAGAAAAGATGCATCTGTTTGAGTTAAAAGAATTTGATGTTGAGAAACAAACAATTTTAGATTTGATTGTCAATAATGATGTTCATATGACAGGTGGTGCTATTGTTGGTGGCAAGTCTGTGTGGCCAACTTTTGATGCTCTTATCCAACATTCATTTAATGAACTATACATAAACAACTTAGTTGACGATGACCAAACCTTGTTATTGATGGCCTATTTGTTTAAACCGGATATGTTTGAGATTAGAAAAGTTACACATGGAGACGAATGGCTAAGACATAATTCGGTTTTCAATAAATATAATACATAAATAAGCAATAAATTACGACCGCAGAGAGTTGTTACCCAATGATTTCAATAAAAAAACTATTAGCTGAAGCTGAGGCTGCCGAAGAAACTGGCGGCGAAAAGCTCAAACATATTGAACACTTAGAAGACCATCCAATTAATGATGGTGCTAAGGGTTTTGACCATGCTGTTGGTGCTTTAGAAAAAGTAAAGCACCACATCATTCAAAAGAAAAATGATTCAGATTTAACCATGAAACATGATGGATCTCCGTCTATTGTATACGGCCATCATCCTGAGAATGGCAAGTTTTTTGTTGCATCTAAATCAGCGTTTAATAAATCACCTAAGATTAACTACACAGATAAAGATATCGAAAAGAACCATGGTCATGCTCCTGGTTTGGTAGAGAAACTAAAAGCCGCTCTACATCATATCCCAAAGATTGTGCCTAAGAAAGGCGTATTTCAAGGAGATATGTTATATTCTCCTGGCGATGTAAAACACGAAAACAACAAAGTTAAGTTTACACCAAATACTATTACCTATGCGGCACCTGAAAAAAGTGAAGAAGGTAAAAAGATTGCTAACTCTAAGATAGGGTTATACACCCATACAGAATACCGTGGTAAAGATGCTTCTTCCATGAATGCTCATTTTGATCCAGATTTATCTGGTTTTAAACATAATGCTGATGTATATCACAGAGAACCTGGACATGACACTTCTAAAGCTAGTTTCTCTCCAGAAGAAAGAAATGAATATGAGAAGCATTTAAAAGCCGCTCAAGATGTTCACACTAAGCACGGTAAGCAGATGTATGCTCCAATTGATAGGGTTCGTGACCATATGAAATCCTATATCAATGATACAGTGCGAACTGGTGAGAAACCAAGTCCAGAAGGATTACAACATCATATAACTGCAAATTATGCTAAAGCTATCGATAAAGTAAAAACACAAAAATCAAAAGATACTAAGGCTGAAGAATTAAAAGGCCATTTAAACCATATCGAAACAAATAAAGAACATTTCAAAAATGTATTTAAATTACATCATCATTTACAACAAGCTAAGAATGTATTAGTTCATGTATTAGCTAAACATACTGGTGGCTTAGAACAAACCGTTGCTGGTCAGAAAGTTAAACCAGAAGGTTTTGTAGTTAACCATGAAGGTAAACCAACGAAATTAAATGATAGAGCTGAATTTAATCGTTTAAACTTTTTAAAGAGTCAGCAAAGAAAATAATGAAAATCACAGAAATATTAAAAGAAAATAGTTTACATATGTTTGATGTGGATGATACCTTATTCCATACTACAGCTAAAATTCATGTAAAAGACAAAGCTAATAAAACAGTTAAAACTTTATCTAATCAAGAGTTTAATTCTCACACACTTGAACCTGGACACCATTATGATTTTAGTGAGTTTAGGGATGCTGATAAATTCCACAAGGAATCTAAACCTATTAGCAAAATGATAAACAAACTTAAAGCTATACATAAGAATGTTCAAAAGAAACCAGATAGTAAAGTTATCCTAAATACTGCCAGAGCAAACTTTGATGATAAAGATAAATTTTTAGACAAGTTCAAAAAACATGGAATTGACATGGATAGTATTCATGTAGAACGAGCCGGCAATCTTCCAGGTGATGAACAGCCAGCTGAAAAGAAAGCTCAAGTTGTAAGAAATCATTTGGCTAGAAAACATTATAAGCATGTGCATTTGTATGATGATAGTTTAACTAATTTGAGAAGATTACAGAAAATGAAACATGAATTTCCTAATGTTATATTTCATGCTCATCATGTACAACCAGATGGTACCACGAAAGAATTAAAGGACTAATATTATGTTTAAAGAAAATTTGCAAAAATTCTTAGCTAATTTATTTACAGAACCTGATAATCAAACATGGTGTATCGTTAAGATTTTAACAGGTTTAGGTGCATTGACATTTCTTGGCGCATCGATATATCATGTAATTTTGAATCACACTTTTGATGCTCAATCATTTGGAATGGGGTTTGGCTCTATGCTGGCCGGTGGCGGTGGTTCTATGTTAATGAAAAAGGATACACCCGTACTATGAAATCGTTTTTAAGTCTTATGGAAGAAGAAACCAAATCAGTAGCAATGTTGTTTGGTCGAATGAACCCACCAACAAAAGGCCATGAAGAAAATGTCAATGGGTTAAAAGCATATGCAGCTAAGCATAACGCAGACCATTTGGTTGTAGCCTCAGGCACACATGACCCTAAAAAGAATCCATTATCTCCCGAAGATAAAGCTAAACATCTTAAGCGGGCATTCCCACAAACTAATATCAAAGTAGCCGATAAAGAACACCCAACAATCTTACATTGGGCTTCAGCTATGCACAATAAAGGATACACACACCTACATGTGATGGCAGGTTCTGACCGAGTTGATGAATATAAAAGATTACTCAACCAATACAATGGTAAAGAAGGCAAACACGGATTCTATAACTTTAAAAAGATAACAGTGCATTCAACTGGAGAACGTCAAGCTGGTGTGTCAGGAACAGATATGCGTAACCATGTTAAGAAAAATGATTACGATTCTTTCAAAAGTGGACTACCGTCAGCCATACAAGCGAATGATAAACATTCCCGTGAGTTGTTTCATGATACCAAGAAGGGTATGGGTATCCATGAGAACACAAGCCGTGGTATGTTCAAGGCCTTATTCTTAGTTGGTGGTCCAGGCTCAGGTAAAGATGTAATCATCCATGAGGCTATCGCAGAAAGAAATGTAACAGAGCTTAATGCTAACAAGGCATATGAGTTCTTGATGGACAAAAAGAAATTATCAGAAGAAACACGAGATTATCAACTTAATGCTATCCGTAATCGGTCAGCATTAGTAATCAATGGTGCTTCAGACGACCTATCCAAAATCACTTCAATCAAAGAAGAATTGGATGAATTGGGATACACTTCAATGATGGTGTTTGTTAATACCACGAATGAAGTATCTCAAAATAGAAATACTCGACACGCTAGGGTAATATCAGAGCAAATCAGACAAGAGAAATGGGAAAAGTCACAATCCAATTTGGACTATTTTTATGAGATGTTTAGTTGTTTCCTAGAATTCGATAATTCTATTAATATGCAAAGCTCTAATCTATTAATTAATGAAGCTAAGCAAAATGAGATAAGTGATATTTGTAATGAGATATCCTATTTCTTTAAAACGAAAGTGGCCAATGAGCAAGCAATTGCCTGGACACAATCAAATGCTAAATTGAATGAAAAGGAATTAACAAATGAAAAACATACTAAGCACAATAAAAGAGGTTATGGAAAAGGTTTGGAGAAATCTCTTCAAAGCAAAAATCTCAAATCCAAAGGCTTGCCAACACGGGTGCTCAAAGACAACAACTCCTCAGTCGACCAAATGCTCAGAAAAGCCGGTAAACCGGACGACATCAGAGACACCGATGTCCGAGGCAACAACTCCTACATCTTCCGCACCTACGAAGAAACGCAAGAAGCAGTATTACCATCACTCAAAGTCAACCCAGAGCCAAAAATCAAAGCCTTCGACACCGATAAAGAATCCCCCAAAATGAAGCGTAAGTCTGGTGTATCTTTACTGCCAGGCAAAGCAATGCAAGGTACTGGTGTCGGTAACACATTTGATACCAGAACTTCAGATTCAGTCTATCCAATGAGTGGTTTGGGTAATACAACATATAATGAAACTTTTAATAAGTTCAGAAATAAACTTAAAGGAGAAGCAATCGATTCTCCTGGAACAGACATGGGTTCGTATGGTGGTGTAGGCAACGGTGTTAATAAAGAACCAATGCAAACCTTACAAGATAAAGTTTCAACAAGTACAATGAAAAACAAATCATTAAAGAAAAGATTAGATAAATAAGCAACTAACAATGTTCGCAGTGGACACAGGAGATTAAAATGTTTCAGAAATTTGGTAAAGGTATTCCCCAATCATTAGTAGATATGGTTTCAGGTATTATGGAGGCTAAAGTAGAACCAGATGCTCCTGACGCTGAAGCTATTGCTCGTAAGAAAAGATTACAAGCCATCAAAGATAAGCAAGAAGATGATGCAGCTGAACGTGGTACGAGTGAAAAGAAACCTTCTAATGTACGAGTTCATAAAGGCACTTATGGCACTTCACATAAAGATGATGAAATGGATGAGTCACATGATATGGATGAATCTGGCTTACGCATGGCTGCACATGCTGCACACAAAGCAGGCCAAAAAGAATTTGAATTCTTAGGTAAGAAATATCCAGTTAAAGTTACAGAAGATGGTAAAGTTGATTGTAATTACGCTAAAGTAAAAGATATCGCTAAAAAAGAAGTTAGGGGTCATGAGAAAGCGATGCACGAACAAACAATTGATGAACGTGAACTTTCTGCAGGTGAAACTAAAAAGAAAGAACATATTGTTAAGTCAATGAAAAAGAACTTATCTGGTTTTAAATCTCGATACGGAGATAAAGCTAAGAGTGTAATGTATGCTACTGCTACTAAACAAGCTAAGAAAGAAGAAGCTGATAGTTCTAATGAAATAGTCAATTCTCGCCAAAAACAATACAATCAAGCTGAAGAATATGAGTTACACTTAGACTTGACTGAAGGTGAGAAAATGGATGGCAAGAAAAAAGTAGTTAAAAAGGAATCAATGATGGGTGCTGCACCTTCTAATGCTACTGGCATGGGTGAATCTCGTGGCCATAAAATTATTGCTGATAAACTTCGCCAGATTGCTTCTAAGTCACATGGTGTATCACCTGATATGTCGACCACCGCTCAAAATATCAAAGACAGACTTAAAGATGCTAAAAACCTTAGTCGTGTTGAAATTGTAAATCAAAAAGATACTTCTGTTAAAGAAGCTACTGATACTGAAACTAAAGATGCTTCAGGTAAAGTTACTTCATGGCAACATACAGGCGACTGGAAGAAATCTACTGGTTCTAGTGCTGAAAGAGGTAAAGGTAAAGTTGCTCATCTAAGTGACTTCGCTCGTAAAAAGACTACTAAGATGGCTAATGAAGAATCTGAAGAATTAGATGAAATTTCTGCTGACTTAGTTGGTCGATATTCTGATAAAGCAAGCAAAGAATATAATGACCCAAAAACTTCAGAACACAAAAAGGCTACACGCCGTGCTGGTTTAATGACTGGTTATAATAAAGCTAAAGGTCGTGCTAGAGTTCCTGCTACATACTCAGAAGAAATTCAAATTGTAGAAGCAGAAGATAGTTTTGAACATGGTAGAGAAACACTATCATATGGTGTTGGTACACATCCAGAGGTTGCTAAAGAACTACATAAACATGCAGGCAAAATTCAAGCCATCTTCCATAATACAAAAGATAATGCTATGGCTGCTGTAGTTCATAATACAGAAGATGGCGTACATGGTGACCATCATGTTTTACATTTCATCAATAATAAGAAAGTACACACAACAATTCATCCAACATTTGGTGATGCTGAAGCTCACGGTGTTAAAACTGTAACTACTAAAAAAGGTTTAGCGCATCTCAATAAAATGCACGGACTGATGAAAGAAGAAGCTGAAGAATTAGATGAATTATCAAAAGGCACATTAAGTTCTTATGTCAAAGGTGCTGCTACTGATTTACCTCGCCTAGGTAATACTTTAGGTCGTTTACAGACTCATGGTAAATTAAAAGATACTGAAAAACGAATTGGCTCACACATCGCTAAACGGTATCGTGGCATTGAAAGAGCAACAGATAAACTAGCCAAAGAAGATAGCAAATCTCCTGGCCAAGATGAAGATAACCACATGTCACCAGGTGCTACGGCAAGGAACTAATATGGAACAACTACAAGAATTTGCTAAAGAAGTTGTGGATCGTTATATCAAGTCGATGGGTTATAATCCAGAGACTATTGATAGAAACAAACGCATGGCTTTCACTAAAACTAGGGCATTTCAAAACTTTGCTGCTCGCATTGGTAATGAATTTACTAATGAAGAAGTTGAATTGGAAGAAGCAATGGAGTTTCCTCAAGGTGACTTTGATGCTAAAGGTTCTTCAGTCAAAGTAGTTGGAGAAAAGAAATTATCTAAAAAGGCTTCTGTGGTCAAGGAGTTATACATGAAGCATAGAGAAGTTCGTGAAGAACTCTATGACCATGAGAAAGATGATAAAGATGCCGGTAATTATGGTGGTAAGAAGCCAAAAATAACAGCACCTGACGGTGACCAGACCGGAGATAGGAAGTCTAAAGCTTCTATAGTCATGAGTGGTGGAACAACATTGACTGGACAAAAGAGAGATACAGTTGAAATCGATCCAATACTACAAAAAACTAGACCGGGCGTATCTAATGCTGATATGGGCCAACAAAAATAATAAATAGCAATATAATTCTGAAAAGATTAAGGAGAAATACAAAATGGCTTCAAATCAAGGTAATTACGATAACAGCGCTAATGCTCCATATTGGGCAGCTGCATCGGTTCATCTTCGTGGTAACACCACTAACTCTGGTACACTATTATATGATAACACAACATTAAATGCGTTTTATCGTCCAAAAAATGAAACGGTAGGTTTGTTTGGTGTTGATGATAATGAAAAAATTGTTGAAGGTGGTACAGGTTCACATGCTGGATGGGTTTTAAGAACAACAGGTACAGGTGGTCGTGCTGGTCGTATACAAGAAGAAACACTATCAGTTGTTTCTTCATTTCGTTCAGATAACAATGCTGATGATGCTGTATATCCAGACGCTTCAGCTGTTGTAACATTACAACCAGTTGCAGTTCAATATGTATATTCTAATACAGCATATGCTAACGTAGTAACACTCAGTACAGCAGTTACTGCTTTACCTACAGGTGCTGCTACAACTTATCTATGGCAATATAATACTGCTGATGGTGCACTTGGTTGGACAAACATTGCAAATGGTGTTGCTGTTTCACTATCGAACACAACTGTTTCTGGAAATACAACAGCCACATTAACTATTGCTCCTAAAACAATTAACAGTTGCAATACATCAGTGTTCCGCGCTCTTATTACAGTTACACCTCCAGGCACAGAAACAGGAAGTACAACTGTTACAGTAAATACAGCAAACGGCCAAACAATAGTTTTCGCCGGAGTTTAATTTAAATCAGTCTAAATAAGAGGGACTTCGGTCCCTTTTATTTTTGACATAAGAAGATTTTAATGATTGATGATTTGAATGATGACAACTTTTTGATATATGCTATGAAGGCTTACACCTCACCGCATTATATCATGGCCGAGTTTGAATCGGATATGAAAAGAACCAAATATCTGAAGAAGTTATTTCGCAGATACAAAACGAATAAAGACCTTAAAGAGAGGTTGATTCTAAACCACCTCATTTTATTGTATAATGTTTTTTCAATTGAAGCTACTACTCGAATTCTATTCTATAAAATAGATGAACGGGATTATGATATCCTAAAGACCTTTTTGGTTTATTTGAATTATATGCCTGTTAGAGTTGCCAGCATCAATGGAAAAAATATTGAATCATCTAATATTTTAATAAATATGGACATAGCAGAAATACTGAGGAAATTATGAAAACATTTAAATCGCATTTAACTGAATCATGCTGGAAAGGTTACAAAGCCATCGGAGTTAAAGACAAAGGTGGCCGTAAAGTTCCTAATTGTGTTCCTGTCTCAAAAGAAGAAGTTGAGATAGATGAGAAGAAAGACCATATGGAGTATGAAGATCCACATATGGCCATAAACCAATTAAGAAGTATTATTCATAATGCTCAAGAAATGTTAGATTTACTTGGTGATGATACTGATTTACCTGAGTGGATTGAATCTAAAATCACATTAGCTGAAGACTATCTTATGACTTCATCAAACTACATGCGTAGCGAAATGAAAGAAGATTATGACCACCTTGATGAAAAAAGTGCAGCATGGCAACGTAAAGCCGGCAAAAATCCAGAAGGTGGTTTAAATAAGAAAGGCGTTGACTCTTATCGTAGAGAACATCCTGGTTCTAAACTAAAAACAGCAGTTACAACTAAACCTTCAAAACTTAATCCTGATAGTAAATCAGCTAAACGCAGAAAATCATTCTGTGCTAGAATGGGTGGTATGAAGAAAAGATTAACATCAGCTAAAACTGCACATGATCCAGATTCTCGTATCAATAAAGCATTAAGAAAATGGAATTGCTAATATGCTAACTTTTAGAAGTTTTTTGAAAGAACAACCGACTCATCCAGAATCTAAGCCAACACATGACCGTGGTCATGATATCAAAAGGCACGCTAAGAGTTTGAAGCCTGTAGGCACGATTAAGACAGAAGATACTGTGGATGAACATATTGTAAAATCCGGTAGTCAATTCAAATTGGTTTCTAAAAAGACAGGTAAAAACTTGGGTACATATCCAACTAAAGCTGGCGCTGAGAAAAGAGAAAGAGAAGTTCAATACTTCAAACACATGAAAGAAGATGGTGGTGCCGGTGGTGCTGGCGGTGGTGGCATGTCAACAGGTGGTTCAGCTGGACCAACCAATGTAACTGGTGTCAAAGCATCTACGGATCCAGTAAGTGCTACTGCTGTTCATCCTAAAAAGAAAAAGAAATATATGGCGGGTATAAGAAGAAGTCCACCACAAATGTAATGGAGTTAGTATGAACATCACAGAACAACAATTGAGGCAAATATTACCTAGAGCTCAAAACCTAGGCAATTTGTGTCAAGTGTTGAATAAGTTATTACCTAGATATGGAATTAATACAACAAATCGGGTTGCTGGCTTCTTAGCTCAATGTGGTGTTGAATCTGCTGACTTCACTGTGTTTATTGAAAACTTAAATTATTCAGCTGAAGCTTTAAATAGTATTTTTGGTTCACATTTTCACGGTGACGCTGACCAGTATGCTTATCAACCTGAAAAGATTGCTAATCGCATCTATGCTAATCGTTTAGGTAACGGCGATGAATCTTCTGGAGATGGATACAGATATCGTGGTCGTGGTGCCATTCAATTGACTGGCCATGACAATTATACTTTATTTGCTAGTAGTATAGGCCTGACATTAGTAGATATTACCAATTATCTAACTTCACTACAAGGTGCAGTTGAAGTTGCTTGTTGGTTTTGGAAATGTAGAAGTGTTAATGCTGCTTGTGATGCTGATAACATAGATAAGATGACTAGATTAATTAATGGTGGGACTAATGGGTTAGACCAGCGCCATGAAAAATATGAAACAGCTAAACGAATACTTGAAGGAGTGAAATTATGTTAATGTTTTTATTGAGACTTTTCTCATCAAATTGGTATGGCTTGTTTATTCATATTATGTTTGCTATTGGATTAGTTCTTTATGTTCTAGGTCATTTTTATAAAAAAGTAGCATCATTTGATTCTACTGGTGTTCTTGTTGGTTTATTGGACCAGATTACACCTTATGCCATCATGATGCGCACTGTTGGTGTTATATTGATGTTGATAAGTATATACTATGAAGG